>Ga0193953_1000007_pt1 | contig 103210 bp, 96 predicted proteins | sample BB_4_MG_FD_140325 | JGI IMG/M metagenome (GOLD analysis project Ga0193953, IMG submission 140325) | Microbial mat bacterial communities from the Broadkill River, Lewes, Delaware, United States - BB_4_MG | ecosystem: Environmental > Aquatic > Freshwater > River > Microbial mats | place: USA...
CCTTTCACACGCATACTAAAACCTGTGAAGCGTATACGCTCGCCCAACATAATTCAGATAGTTCGCTTATTTCACAAGCCTTTACTATTCTGTTATCTGTTCATTCCCCTGCTATTTTAATTCCTTTTTCTCAAGTAATAAGGACTGCAAGTTATTCCTTTATTGCGATTCGTGCCCCACCTTTTACACACTTTAGCTAATCCATTTATTTAAAAAATTTTTATTTTCTATAGCGAATTCTTTCTTTGGGGAAGGTTTTCTATAGGCTAATTTTGTGTGAGAAAAACATGAAACGTTTAGTTTTACCGTCTCTTATTGCCTCTATTTTATTACCTGCCAGTGCACTAGCCAATGGCGACATTGATCAATTACGCGCAGATATTCAGCGCATGAAACAACAATATGAACAGCGTATCTCAACCTTAGAGCAACGGTTACAAGTAGCCGAAAAAACGGCAAATAAAGCAGAAACGACTGCGCGTCAAGCCAAAAAACAAACTAAACCCACTAAAAAAGCCAATAGCTTTAACCCTGCCATCAGCGTTGTATTAGATGGGCGTTATGCCAATTTTGATGGTGATGCAGAAGAGTATGAAATTGCTGGGTTTGCACTAGGAGGGGAATCAGGATTAGGGGAAGAAGGGTTTAGTGTTGGACATACTGAAATCAGTGCCTCTGCCAATATTGATGATAAATTTTACGGTAAAATTACCGCTGCTTTACATGAGCATGATGGGACAACAGAAGTAGAATTAGAAGAAGCCTTTGTACAAACCTTGGGTTTAGGGCATGGTTTAACAGCAAAAGCAGGGCGGTTCTTATCAGGCTTTGGTTACTTAAATGAGCAACATCAACACAGTTGGAGTTTTGCTGATGCGCCACTGATTTACCGTGGTTTATTTGGTAATCAATTAGTAGATGATGGTTTACAACTGAGCTATATCGCACCCACCGATTTATTTTTAGAAGTGGGGGCAGAAGTTTTCCGTGGTGCACGTTTCCCTTCAGCAGGTGAACACAGTGGTGTCGGTGCATGGAGTGGGTTTGCCAATATTGGTGGAGATATTGGCACGGATCACAGTTGGTTAGTGGAGCTAGGGCATTGGCGCGCCAGCGATGTGCAAGGGCGTACCACAGGTGGACATGCTCATGAGCATGAAGGTGAAGACCACGATGAACATGATGACCATGGTGTAGCTGAAATGCCTTCTTTTACAGGGGATAGCAAAATTAATACCGTGGCATTGATTTATAAATGGGCACGTAATGGAAACTTAAAAAACCGCCATCTTACCTTACAGTTTGAATACTTTGATCGCCGTGAAGCGGGTACGATTAACCTGTTAAACAGCGATCCGTTTGAAACCACCACTTATCAAGGTAAACAATCAGGTTGGTATACACAAGCGGTGTATCAATTTATGCCACAATGGCAAGCAGGGCTACGTTATGACCAACTAAAAAGCAATAATACAGGTTCAGAGCCTGATATATTAGCTGAAGCAGGCTTAGATAACCACGGACATACACCTCGCCGTTATAGTGCAATGTTACAATGGGTACCTAGTGAATTTAGCCGTATCCGCTTACAATACAATCGTGATAAATCTTCAGAGCACACTGATAACCAACTGTTTTTACAATATACCTATAGTTTAGGTAGTCATGGTGCACACCAATTCTAAAGCAGGGTTATTCTAGTCTTATCAGGAATTTATTATGAAATATATTAGTTTAATTATTGCATTGCTACTTCCCTCTACTGTAATGGCACAGGATAGTTTGCAGGTATTTGCGTGTGAACCAGAATGGGGAGCCTTGGTTAAAGAATTAGGGGGAGAGCGTGTATCCGTTTTTACCGCAACCCATGCCTTACAAGACCCACACCATATCCAAGCACGCCCTAGCTTAATTGCTAAAGCCCGTCGTGCTGATTTATTGGTTTGTACAGGGGCAGAATTAGAGGTTGGTTGGCTGCCTTTATTACAACGTAAAGCCAGTAATGCACGTATTCAGGATGGTGCAGAAGGCTTTTTTATGGCAACAGACTATGTTGCATTATCTGCGATTCCCCAGCGTTTAGATCGTAGTGAAGGGGATATTCATGCTGCTGGGAACCCACATATTCACCTTAACCCGCATTTAATTGCTGAAGTCGCCATTCCATTAAGCCAGCGTTTACAACAGCTTGATACTACAAACAGTGATTTTTATCAACAGCGTTACAATGCTTTTAAGCAAAAATGGACAGCAGCCATCAAACAATGGGAAAGCAAAGCCATACCTTTAAAAGGTAAAAAAGTGGTGGTGTATCATAATCATTGGGTGTATTTAAATCAGTGGTTAGGTTTAGAACAAGTTGCCACCATTGAAGCTAAACCGGGGATTCCCCCTAGTAGTGGTGATTTAAGTCGTTTATTAACTCAAATGAAAAATAATCCCGCAGAATTGATTATTTATGCTGCTTATCAATCTTCTCGTTCAGCAGAATGGTTAGCTAATAAAACAGGGATTCCTGTGACACCTTTAGCTGCCACTACAGATGAGAATCAATTATTTGCTTTTTTTGATAACTTAATTAGTACTTTATTACAGGAACATAAATGAGCGGAGACAGTATTGAGTTAAGTATTTTACTCCCTGCTTTTATAGCAGGCGTATTGGTGATCGCATTACATGTGCCACTAGGACAAATTGTATTGAGAAAAGGCATTATCTTTATTGATTTAGCCATTGCTCAAATTGCAGGACTAGGGGTGATTGCAGCGTATACCAGTGGCTGGGATTTGCACGGTTGGGAAGTGCAAATTATCGCCACACTTAGCTCAGTGACAGGGGCATTATTTATTTTCTGGTTAGAATCAAAGTATCAGCATAGTTTAGAAGCTTTGATTGGTGTTATTTTTATTGTGGCAGCAAGCAGCGGTTTGCTATTACTTGCGCATAATCCACATGGGGGGGAACATTTACGTGACTTACTCAGTGGGCAAATTTTATGGGTAGATATACGGCAATTATTACCTGTTGCTGCATTATATGCACTGCTTCTCCTTATCTGGGGAGGAATACATCGAAAATATGGACAGTTAGGGCGATTAGGGTTTTACCTTATTTTCTCTCTTGCGGTGACTGCTTCTGTGCAACTAGTTGGGGTATATTTAGTTTTTTCAAGCTTAATTATCCCAGCTTTAGCTGTGCGAGGTATCAACAATACAAAAACTGCCTTATTATTGGCTTATGCTGTTGGAATTATTGCCTATGCACTGGGTTTATACGTCTCTGCTATCACTGATTTACCCAGTGGCGCGGTGATTGTTTGGGCATTATTAGTGTGTGCGATCAGTGCACAAGCCTTGATTAAAACAGTTATCCAACCTAAATAAAGAGTAGGTCAATATGCTTAAGTGTATACATTTTATTTATATATACACTTAAGCTATTTTTACTTTATTTAATCAAATATATAAGCCTGCTACTATGAAAGAAAAACAGCGTATTCACAATTCAGCGGTTCATTATCTTTCTATTCGTGAGCACTCTCAACGGGAGCTAGGGCAAAAATTACATAAAAAAGGCTTTGATTCTGATTTAGTACAAGAAGTGATTGAAGAATTAACCAAAGCTAACTTACAAAGTGAACAACGTTTTGCTGAAAGCTTTATTCGTTCACGAGTCAATAAAGGACATGGTTTAAATCGTATTTCTCAAGAATTACAACAGCGTGGCATTCATCGTGAAATGATCTATCAAGCCTTACAAGAGGAACCTGTTGATTGGTTTGAGCTTGCCTATCAAGTAAAAGTAAGACGTTTTAGTACAGCTTTGCCACATGATGCTAAAGAGCGTGCGCGTCAAATGCGTTTTCTCTATACACGGGGTTTTAATCATGAGCAGATTAATCATGCTTTATCAGAGCAAGAGGATGAATGAAATTTTGTATCATGATGTTTTATAAAAAATAATATGACAGTATAGAAACTCTTTCCTTTACTGATTTTTAAGGGTCTCCTCATAATCTTCTAATTTCATTGATACACAGCTATTAGGGTGAACTTGGAGTAGTTTTCTCCAATTATTAACCTTCATATCATCAATCATAACTTGTGGTTTGGGTAGGTAGCTAGTAAATATATTGTCTATACCAAATTCTGCTGCGCTGTTTTGGGCATAGTCCGCGCCGCCAGAGCTCCAACAATATAAATCAGCCCCTTGTTGATGTAATTTTTTTAAATGTTCAATGACAGCAGGGATAGGCACTCTTTTATTCCCATAACTGCGTACAAATGTATCATCTACATCAACAAAAAATACAAGCTGATTTTTCAAGAAATTATCCTCCTTTCTCTAAAAATTAATATCTATGTTTTATACCTAAATTTACTAGAGAATTATGATACCTAGCAAATCATAGCGGTGTTGCCATTAAGTTAAGAGCTTAAATCAATATTCCCTTTGTTACAACGCTTTGCGTTGTAATGCAGTCTTGGACACGTTGAGCCCTTTTACTTGAACATCTTATTTGCTTAGTTTTCCTGTAGGGTATGGCGAAAGCCGTGTAATATATTAATTTTGTTGTTGAATTTTTTACGGATTTTGCCTACCACACCCTGATATCATTCATTGGAATTAAAAAAGGTAACGTCCGAATTTTTCAGTTTTTAATTCCTTAGTTGCCTTGTGAGTAATTGAAATGCTAAAATACCACAAATAATTGTATGGGAATATAATGTTACCCTAAATAATTATTTTATACTGAGAGAAAAATACCTGAAATTACTGGTTAATATAAAAAAGGGGTATCAATGAGTTTAGAAAAACTAAAAAGAAAGTTTAAGTCATGCGAAAGGTTACTTGAAAATGATACATTGGGATCTTTTGATTTTGCTACTTATAGCATTTCCTTGGATAGCATCCATAAGTCAGAATTTGAAGCTTTTCAAAAAGCTATAACTACTAATGAATACTTTGCTTTATCAAAAGTAATGCCACTAGCTGTTCATGAGTTTACACACTTCATAGATTCAACTTCTACACTATGGGGAATGAATTATCTCAAAAAAATGAATGATGCATATTGTTCAAATAATATTAAAGGGGGAAACGAAGAGGAATTTTATAAAGCAAAAAAATTCTTTGATTATACAAGATCATTACGTCTACCTAACTACTATACACTTATTGAAAAGGATACAACTCCTACACAACCTTGGCAGGCTGAAATTACTATAGGAAAGCAGTTTGATTTAAATGGAAAATTATCTAAAAACCCAATTCTTTTTTCTCGTTTTTATAATGCTTATGAAAAACCTTTGGCTAGATCCCCTGTTTCCACTGTATCAATCCTTGAAGCATCAGCCATGTCAAATGAAATGGTTGCAAGGTTAGCTTTAATTAATAATAAGTTAGATGGAGATGAAAAAATTGTAGAAATGAGCGAATACCAAAAGGAATTATTTCGCTATATTTATAATCAAAATATTACAGAATACTCAGTTTGTGTTCACATTTTGGCTAACCAACTACAGTGTAAAGAGTTATTTATTGCCTTTCAAATATGTTCCATAATTACCCGCTTAGTACTGAATTTTCCTAAAAAATTGATTGATAATTTAATAAAATCTGAAGAGATTTATGCAATTTTAGGAATACCTAAAACTCATGAATTTGGAACTAGGTTTAAAGCTGGTATAAAAAGCCATGATCTAGGAATTTTATATTACTTATTTGTCTGTGCACTACCTAAAAATACATCAGAAAATCAAGAAAAGATGATTGATGGAATAGAGGAAGCCTTGCATAAATTTAACTTATCCTTTGATTTAATTGCTAAAGAGGCAAGGAGTGAAATTGAAAAAATAGCTAATGAATTACGTAGTAGTAAACTAAAATCTATTCAAATATTAGCTGAAGCAGGGAAAGATAATTTTAATAAAATCCCTCTAAATTCAACAACTCTTAATTTTTCTAATTTATCATTCCCTAATGTTTATCTTGGTGATGGGATAAAGGTTGCAATTTTTAAAAATGATAATAATATTCTAAATAACACGGAAATAGATGATATTTTTGATGAGTTATACGAAGGGCAAGAATGGGTTGAGAGGTTTTCTGAAGCATGTACAATATAAAACTATAATAATTATTATATTATCCCCATTTCCTGAAAAATAAAAAATACAGGTAGGTTTGTGACGCAACGCGTCAGGGAGGGTATTCCCGCGTAAGGACACGCGGGAACAAGAGGGGAAATATTTATCCTTTATGTAACAAAGGGATAAAAACTAAAATTACACTGTTTTCTCAGCAGTTTTTAAGCTAACACAACTTTTTCCTGTCATTTCTTTAGGCTGCTCTAAACCCATTAAATGCAATAAAGTTGGGGCGATATCAGATAAAGCTCCTGTATCAGATAACTCCGCTTCACGCCCAATATACAATAACGGTACAACATTTAAAGTATGAGCCGTATGTGCTTGCGCTGTTTCGTTATCCTGCATTTTTTCAGCATTACCATGATCAGCAGTAATTAATAACTCTCCGCCAGCAGCTAAAGTTGCATCAATCACTTTACCAACACACTCATCTAAGGCTTCAATCGCCTTAGTCGCGGCTGCCATATTCCCAGTATGACCCACCATATCAGCATTCGCATAATTACAAACAATCGCATCATAACGTTGGTGACTGATGGCATCGACTAACTTTTCAGTGACTTCAGGGGCACTCATTTCTGGTTGAAGATCATAAGTGGCAACATTAGGGGAATTCACTAAAATACGTGTTTCTCCTTCATACTCGTCTTCACGCCCCCCACTAAAGAAAAAGGTCACATGGGCGTACTTCTCTGTTTCTGCAATACGTAACTGGGTTAACCCTTGATTCGCTAAATACTCCCCAAAACTATTGGTTAAGGTTTCAGGTGGATAAGCCGCAGCACAATCAAAATCAGCATGATACTCTGTTAAACTCACATAACTAGAGAGTTTAGGATGATAATCACGCTCAAACCCTGAAAAATCAGCTTCAATAAAAGCTTTTGTGATCTCACGTGCCCGATCAGCACGGAAATTCATAAAGACTAAAGCATCATTTTCTGCCATTTTGACTCGTTCTCCTTCACTATTTAAAATAGCAGTCGGGATCACAAACTCATCATTCACATCATTATCATACGCAATTTGTAAACTGGTAGCTGCACTGATAGCAGACTTCCCTTTGCCTTGCGTGATCACATCATAAGCGGCTTGCACACGATCCCAACGGTTATCGCGATCCATGGCATAATAACGCCCCATGATAGAAGCAAACTCTCCCGCACCTAAACGTTTAAAAGTGGCTTCTAAACGCTCGATAGAAGGTAAAGCACTACGAGGTGGGGTATCACGCCCATCTAAAAAGGCGTGTAAATACACTTTTTTAGCCCCACGTTGTACCGCTAACTCAATCATGGCAATAATATGATCTTCATGACTGTGTACGCCCCCTGGGGATAATAATCCCATGATGTGTACAGCGGCTTGTTTCTCTACTGCGCCATCTACTGCCCCCATTAATGCAGGGTTAGTAAAAAATGTTTTTTCTTCAATGGCTAAACTCACACGGGTAAAATCTTGGTAGACAATGCGTCCTGCACCAAGGTTTAAATGCCCCACTTCAGAATTCCCCATTTGACCACTGGGTAAACCAACATGTTGCTCTGAGGCATCAATTAAAGTATGCGGGTATTGTGCCCACGCCTTATCCCACACGGGAGTCTTAGCGTGATGGATGGCATTATGCTCAGGAGTTTCAGAATACCCCCAGCCATCAAGAATAAGAAGGGTGACAGGTTTTTTAGCTATAGACATAAACAATCATGTAATGTGAAAGAAGAAAGGGACGTGAAGTAACTATTTTTTCAATACCATGGTGGTGACATTCTGTGCTTGCAAGGCGGCACGCATGTCATTCATTTGCTGAATATCACGGAAAGGACCTAAACGCACTCGATGCCATACATCACCCCCTGCTAAAGAGGCTTTTTCAACATAGGATTGAAACCCCAATAAGGTGAGATGAGCACGTAAGCCATCAGCTTCGCGTAAATCACGAAATGATCCCACCTGTAAGACAAATAAGGTTCCAGCAGGAGCACGGGTCACTGTGTCAGGCAATGCTTGTTGTGATATAGGTAAAGCTTGCTGTGGCTGTGTTGTCGCAGCAGAAGATTGGGTTAAATTCACCTCTGCTTGTGATAAGAGATCATGAAAGGTAAAGCCTTCACTTTTCGTTGCCTCTTGTTTATCTACACTGGCAACTGTTGCAGGCTCTACTTCTTTTTTAACTGCTGTGACCTCTGGAGGAACAACTGTATTAGGAGTTGTTTCTCCACTGACCAGTGTTGGCGGTGGGGGGTGCTGCAACATGGTTTGTTGGGGGGCAATTTCGCGTAAATATACTAAAAATGAAATAAAGATACCAATAAAAATACCCGCCAGCAGCCACGCCCAGCGGGGCGGGCAGGTATTTTCATGTCCTGTATCGGTGACATAACGTTGTCGTCGTCTTGCCACTTTTGCCACTACATCACCTCGGGAGCAGATACACCAAGAATACATAAACCGTTACGTAATACCTGCTGTGTTGCCACAATGAGATACAATCGTGCATCTCGGACAGCCGTATCATCAACAATAAATTTACTGGCGTAGTAGTAAGTATGGAAAGCTTGTGCTAATTCACGTAAGAAATAGGTAATTTGATGAGGCTCATAGCTTTGCGCAGCGGTTTCCACCATTTCAGGATAACGCGCCAATAAAGTCATCAGCTGCATTTCTTGTTCACTGTTTAGGATACTTAAATCAATATCGTCTCGTGCTGTCCATGTGATACCTTGTTCAGCCAGTTGTTTCACCACACTGGCGATACGTGCATGGGCATACTGAATGTAATAAACAGGGTTATCATTAGATTGTGACTTGGCTAATTCTAAATCAAAATCTAAATGTTGTTCACTCTTACGTTGGGTATAGAAGAAACGCGCGGCATCATCACCGACTTCTTTACGTAAATCACGTAAGGTGACAAATTCACCACTACGGGTAGACATCGGTAAACGCTCTTCACCACGGTATAAATTAGCAAATTGTACTAATAATACAGTGAGTTTATCTGCATCGGTGCCTAAAGCAGTCATGGCAGCTTTTACACGCGGTACGTAACCATGATGATCAGCACCCCAAATATTAATAATTTGGTCGAATCCACGTTCTAGTTTATTTAAGTGGTAAGCAATGTCAGAAGCAAAATAAGTTTGTTGCCCATTATCACGAATCACAACGCGATCTTTTTCATCCCCAAAATCACTGGAGCGGAACCAAAGTGCCCCATCTTGTAGATAGGTATTCCCGCCTGCTTTTAACTGTTCAATTGCACGTTGAACAGTGCCATTTTTGGTTAATGAGTATTCAGAAAACCATTCATCATATTCAACACCAAATTCACCTAAATCTTGGCGAATATCATTTAAAATGGTGTCAATGCTGAGTTTAAAGACATGACGATATGACACATCTTCTAATAACCATTTACAGCGTGTAATTAAGGCATCAATATGCTTTTCTTTATCACCACCTTGGTCTTCATCAGGCGGTACCCCTTCATAAATATCTAAATGGGCATCATATAAAGCTGAACCATGTTCATCATGCAAAATAGCGGCAATATCCCAGATATAATCCCCTTTGTAACCATTGACTGGGAATTTAATCTCCGCTTTGCACAATTCTAAATACCGTAACCAAACACTGGTGGCTAAAATATCCATTTGCCGCCCTGCATCATTCACATAATATTCTCTGTGAACGCTGTACCCTGCTGTACTTAATAAATTTGCTAAGGCAGAGCCATATGCCGCGCCACGCCCATGTCCAACATGTAAAGGACCTGTCGGGTTTGCTGACACATACTCAACCAGTACAGATTGCCCTGCCCCCATTTTGGATTGTCCATATTGATCCGTTGATGCCATGATTTGGCGTAAGGTATCTTCATATGCAGAACGATCAAGGAAAATATTAATAAACCCTGGCCCTGCAATCTCAACTTTTTCAATCTGAACAGTTTCAGGTAATAAAGCTGTCACCTGCTCAGCTAAATCACGCGGGCGCATTTTAGCTGCTTTAGATAAAACCATTGCAATATTACAGGCAAAATCCCCGTTACGTGCATCTTTTGTGCGATCTATTGTAAAACGCGCAGGGGTGTCGGCCGCAATCGTACCTTGTTGTTTCAGCGTCTCAAAGACTTGGGTGAATAATGTAGATAGATACTGTTTCAAGGTTTGCCTCTAACTCTAATCCGTTTTATTTTAACTATGACCAATAATACATGTCCATTTAGACACTATTATGGGGTTGTAATTTTTTGTCGTAAAGGTTTCCATAAGGCATCAGTGCTAAAACATTGCCAGCCCCAACGTAACCAACGCATCATTGCAAAGGATAACCACAGTGCCCACAGTAGCATGGCGATACGATATACAAGCATATGCAAGGAAAGTACCCAGACTTCTGGCAAGGTGCTGCCACTGCGATCTTGATACCAGTATAATGTGCTTGCATTGGAGCCATTGCCCGCAATATGCATTTGTGGGTGCCCTAATAACCCTTGATGTATGGCAGTGATTAATACAGATAATGCTATGACTGTCAGCATAACAAGCCCTATTTGTATTAGGTTAAACCGTAACGCAGAGGTAGAGGGTATGACATAATCACGTCGCCAACCAAGCAGAATAAACCATGCCACCACGGATAAGGCAGCTATCACAGGTAATTGGCTGAGTACAATTCCTAATAATAACCAGTGTCTGGTTTTTAAAGGAGTGAGCTGTACACGCCCTAAACCAATAGCAGCCAATAGGATAATAGATAGAATACCCCAGATGAGTACAGAAGGTCCCATAGGTTGACTATTAATCCAAAGAATCCAGCGATTTCGTGGCATGTGCACCACTATATGTGTATTGACATTTTCCACACCAATATCAATACGTGGTGTTGTAAATTTTTCAGTTAATCCAATTGCTTGACTAAAAACGAGCTTAATTTTTTGTGCACTGGGCATAATGGGTACAGTGACCCGTTGTCCTTCTTGGCGAATGGGCTGTAGTGTACCATTAATCGTTACACTTTGTAATTGAGCATTTTCAGGCAATTTGATGTCATGTTGTCCACCGCGACTGCTGCGAATTTGTAGGCTTAATTCACTACGGGTAATGTTTCGTGCAGGCGTGACATCTAAACGGCTTTCATCAATGGTTAAAATCTGTCCTGTCACCCCTTTGGTACGTTGTACAGAAATGCTCACTTGCTCTCCTTGCCAAGGTTTCCATGTGGGTAACCAACGCCCTTTTTCATTTTGATGGTGTACCACTGGGATTCCAGTGATTTCACTGTGCCAAATTTCCCCAACATTTAAATGCCACACTTCACGAATTGCCATATCTTCATTAGCGGTTAACGTAAATTCAGCCTGCTGTTCAAATACAGATGTCCATGTAAGTGTTTTTTGTTTTGGTGATAAATTAACTAATACATGTCCCTCTTTAACGTGAATATGTTCTTCAGTGACAGATTCTCCTTTTAACAATGGAATCTCAGCCACGACTGCATTTCCTGTTGGGGTAAGGCGCGTTAAACGGCTATGAATTTGCCAATCTAAACCCAAGGTTAAAGTACGTTCTATTTGTAAAAAAGGTGCAATTTCAGTCATGGTGAGCTTATCATTATTCACCTTTTTAGCATGACGAATACGACTTAATTGTAATTGAGTATCGACTACCCCATTTTTATGTAAGCCATCAATGCGCCAGCCTTCTGCTGTGGCTTCCACAAAGCGCGGGGTGAGTGTTGCAAAGCTCAGTTGTATTGCATTTTTTTCAGGTAATGTGCCTGATAAAAAGACCTGATGAATGCCTTTTTCAAGATAAACCCAAATATGCCCTGATTTATCACGAAATAATGTATCAGCTTGCTTATCACCCACAATAATCTGTGTGGGTAACCAGTGCCCATATTGAGAGGCAGGTAAAGGCACTGCGACTGCAGCAGCGGCATGTATTTCTGCCCGTACCTGTAATTGCTCATTTTTAACTGATAACACTAGACGAGGGATACTGGCACAATAAGGCAAACAAGCAGGGGGTTTAATCAGCTCTTGTTGTAATGCGGCCAATAATTCTGCTGAAGGATAGGCTGTATTGATATGGCGTATGGTAGGCTCAACTTTTGCCACCTGTTGTACTGAAATACTTTTTTCTGCCACAGGTTTAATATTAGGTTCAGGTGGAGAAATAAATACATTTTCAGCCGTATTCACATTTTGAGCAAATAAAGTAGGGCTGGCTGTAATACTCATCATGCCTATTACAGCTGCTACCATCCATACTGATGCAGTAGTACTTGATTTAGGCAACTCTTTGGGTAAATCAAAGCGCAATTTTTCGCTCCGAGGCTTAAAGGTTATAAAGAAAATAACCGCTAATAATAAGCTTAATAAAATAACTCGCAATACATTTAATATGCTATTAATACGCGGTGAAATCAGCGTGAGATTAATGTGTTGCTGTTTTTCTACAGGCCCTGACCATGACATATAAATACGATGCCAATGCCAATTAGGCATCCCTTGCCCTGTTTGCACTTGGATAGAAGGATCAATTTGTGAATACTGTTTTTTAATTGATTTTTTAGGCACACGATTATAGGTATAAGAAGTGGTTTGTTGTATACGTTGTTGAATTTTTTGTACAGGCGAGGGGGCATCTTTGCTTTGCATGGGGGGCATCACCTCATTCTCTTCTGTTTTTAATTCCATTGGTGGGGAGGATGGATAAGAATAAGACTGGGTTTGACTGTTTGCTAACTGTACGTGAGGGCGTTCTAATTGAGGGTAAAAGCTTTGACGCATTTGTGACACCATAAACGGAATACTCAGCAACAATAAGGCTAAAATACTCCCATTACGATAAAAGCGCATCACCGCATTAATTTTGACCATATTAGCGGGTAAGACACGTAATAATGCCAAGGCAATTAAGAGGTTTAATGCTATTACCTGCAACCCCATCAATTCGTGGTAGCTCAATACTAAGGTGGTCAACACAATACCGCCCCAATACCATCGCCATAATTTAGCGCAAGCAATGGTAATAATAAGGACTACAAAAATATCAAGCAATGTCCATTTACGCAGCCATGTATTGGTAATGCTATCAATCCCTGTGGCATTAAAGACCTGCCAGCCAGGGGGGAGGTGTAAAGTTGCCCTGACTGATTGAAAATCATGATTCCAACCCACAGCAGGCAAGATATTGACATGCTCTTCTAAACGGCTTTCAGCATTTAATTTTACATTACGCTGGCGAATTTCCACGCCTGCACGTTTATCTTCTGCTAAACGCGTAATAAATTGATCTCGCCCGTTTACATTCACTCGTCCTAATTGTGCAGGATCATTGATTTCTAACCGCCAATCTTGATTCATCACACCTGTAATACGATCTTTAACACTATAACCTTGTCCATCAAAATCTAGCCAGAATTCACGATTAAGCTCTAATTGGTTTGCAGCAGGATCAGGGTCACCTCGGCGTTTCTCTACTAAATTTAATACTTCCCCTTGTTTGATTAAATAAGTGGGATAATTACGCCATTGTTTAGGTAAGCTGGTTTGTTGTGGATCAATACTGGCAACTCCTGTCACTTCTACTGCACGTAAAGCATTGCGTGCTTGAAAAACCCATACTTCTTCAGCAACAGCATAATGATTTGTCGCACTGGTTTTATTTTTTACATCAGGTAACTGCAATACATCACGGCGTATAGTTTGACGGCTTTTACTGTGGATTACCCATGAACCTGCGCGGGCTTGTAAACGCAAACTCCCATCACTTTCTACCCTTGCAGGTAATTTACTGCTTAAATTCATGGGCACATGTTGATCGAGCATCATGCCATGAATAATAATCTCACGGGGTTGTCCTGCAATATCTAATTCAACACGGGTCACGGTTTGCAGTGGAATATCATCAATAATATGACGATAAATTTTCAGCTCTACCCGATTTTCAAGTGTCGCTTTTTGGGTATTTTGCATCCCATGTTGTAACCATAGTCGCCCTTTTTTATCAATTTCAGGTGCAGCAATTTGTTTGTCTTCTTTTGTTAATGATACTAAACCCGTATGAGCAGGAATGGCTAAGGCTTCAGGGCGTTGTTGCCAATGAAATTCTCCGCTAACTTTATATTCTCCTGCCTGCTCAATAAAAATACTGGGATAACCTTTTTTTTCCACCACGATAGCGGCTTGTCCATTTAGTTTTACCACTTGAGGCCAGTGTTTTTTATCACCGACTAGACGAATCCACTGTGGTGTATAAACTTGCCACAACTGTTCAAAATTCGCCCCTTTTTTTGTTACCGCTAACACTAAGGTGCTTGCCCAAACGCATTGTTTTTGTTTGCTATTATTAAAGTGATAAGGGCAGCTATGTGTAGGCTGATCTTTGAGTGCCCACTGTGTCCACGGTACTAATAATTCAGGCACAGATGTGCTTGCAAAACCCAAGCTACTCGTTAATAAAAATAAGAGAGCGGTTATTTTTGTTATAAAATGGTTTTTGATACGATGCATAATAAATTTACCTTCAAAATGGGTCACGCAGTGGCATGTGCATCTGACGTATAAACCTTGTACACTAAAAGATAACTTAGTTCATTTTAGCGGAAAAAAACAGGCAAACGACAATGTTTAAACGGTATATATCCTATAGTAACAAACGATATATGTTCACATTTATTACTTTTTTATTAAGTTGTGGTCTTTTTTTAGCCCCTTCTGCACAAGCAGGACGGATAAAATGTTGGACAAATGAAGATGGGATGCGGGAATGTGGTTCCGTTGTTCCGCCTCAGTTTTCACAACAAGGACATGAAGAGCTGAATCGTCAAGGTGTACGGGTTCGTACAGTGAAACGTGCCAAAACCCCCGAAGAAATTCGTGCTGAAATTGCTAAAAAAGAAATGTGTGAGAAAAAAGCACGTGATAAAAAGATGGTACGTGAAAAAGAGCAAGAACTGTTGGCATTATTCAGTAATGAAGAAGATATTATTACTGCACGGGATGCACGTTTAGGTACAGTGGATGCTGCAATTTCCTCTATCAGTGCTTATATTGATAGTTTAAATAAAAACTTAGCGGATTTAGAAAAGAACTATGAAATGGGGAAAAATAACAAGGCGGTTTCTAAAACAGAGCGTCAAACTATGGTGACAAATATTAAAAACGTTAAACAGCGTTTAAAAAATACCCATCAAACTTTACGTAGTAAAAATACTGAGCGTAAAGGCATCATGACTGATTTCAGTGAATACTTAACCCGCCTACAGGCTATTAAAGAACGTCGTGCAAAACAGGCACAAGAAGAGAAAAGTATTAAATCAAAACGCAATAAAAAAATTGATGAATGTACAGTGATTTTGCAACAGCAAAAAGAGAAAGAAAACCGTGAAGGAAGAGGACGAAATTAAACGTTCTCTATAAACAGGTATGGAATCAAGGGAAGTAGAGGTATAAAGGATATTAAAAAAACCTTTCTTCCCTTTATTTATCCCTGAAAAATCCTGAAATATTTTTTACTGTAAAAAAATAAATAAGCAGGATATACTTTGCTTATGATTGTTCGTCATTCCCTTCTCATTAGCTACCTTGTTTGTAGCCTCGTTTTCCAAGCAGGGTTAGTCTTGGGGGGAAGTGTGTGCCCTGCAACATTCCAATCGATACAAAATACAGTTGAACAAACAACTTCTTTTCCTTGCCATATGAGCAGTGCAGACCAGTATAGTAATAATGCTGAACAAGAACAAAGCTGCCCACAAACAGGACATTGCCAATTCTGCCAATTTGTTGCCCTGTCTTTTGATACACCTGCACTAACTACCCCACAACCTATGGTAAAAATGACAGCTAGCTTACCACATTTTTATCATTTTATTGCCTCCTTACCTCAACGTCCCCCACGTTTTATTGCTTAATTTTCATTGCTTTATTTACACTTAGGTTGCACTTATGCTGCCTGTGTAGTGCTCTGTTTAAAGAAAATTAAAGGACATTATTATGTGTCACACAACTCAAAAACATTGGGTACGCCGTGGATTGTACGGATTAGTTTTATCTCAACTTATTACCCCTATTCTGAATGCTGAAGATCACCAACATAGTTCAGCTGATGCTGCCCATAGCCCTGTAAATAGCTCTGAATCAGTGGCGGATGTATTAAAACAAACGGCATTACAACATGCTGAAAAACATTTAAATCCCACTTATGTTTGCCCTATGCACCCGCAAATTGTACGAGGAGAAGAAGGGACTTGCCCAATTTGTGGCATGGATTTAGTACTCAAGGAGGTTTCTACCTCAGAGGATGACGGCTTACCCATTGTGACCGTTAAATCTGCCATTGTGAATAATATGGGTATCCGCACTGCCACTGTAACCCAAGGACGTTTATGGAAATATATTAAAACGGTGGGTTATGTCACCTATGATGAAAAGCGTTTAAGTCATGTGCACCCTCGCGCTGAAGGTTGGGTGGAGAAGCTAAAGGTGCGGGCTGAAGGTGATAAAGTTAAAAAAGGGCAAACCTTATTGTCACTTTATTCTCCTGATATTCTTGCTGCACAAAAAGATTTGTTGATTTCCTTAAAACTCAAAGACCAACGTGGTATACAAAACAACCGTTATAAAGCAGGTACACGTAACCGTTTACGTTTATTAGGGGTGCCTGAATGGGTGATTAAACGCGCGATTAAAACAGGGAAAGTACAAAATACCGTGCCCATGACCGCCCCACAATCAGGCATTATTACTAATCTAGGCATTCGTGAAGGCATGTATATTACCCCCACAACACAACTTTTTACCATTGCTGATTTATCATCAATATGGGTACAAGTGGAGGTCTATGAGCATCAACTTAACTGGGTAAAAACAGGCTTAACTGCTGAAATTAAGGTGGATGCTTTACCAGGGAAAATGTGGGAGGGGGAAGTGGATTATATTTATCCTGAATTAAACCCTAAAACCCGTACTTTAAAAGTGCGCCTACGTTTTAATAATCTAGATGGGTTATTAAAACCTAATATGTTTGCCCAAGCAGTGATTTATGGTGGGGCGAAAACCAATGTGGTGAAAATTCCACGGGAGGCATTAATTGAAACAGGTGAACGCCAAAGTGTGGTGCGTGCGTTAGGGGAAGGACGTTTTCAACCCGTAGATGTCACTGTGGGGATGCGTAGCCGTGATGAGGTGGAAATTTTATCAGGCTTGACGGCAGAGGATTCAATTGTGGTGTCAGGACAATTTTTGATTGATTCTGAAGCGAACTTACAAGCCAGTTTTCGCCGTTTACAGCAGCAATAATTATAATAATAAAAGGAGTTGATCATGTTAGCAGCCGTGATCCGTTGGTCGATAGGTAACCGCTTTTTAGTGCTGGTTGCCACTGCATTCTTAAGTTTTTGGGGCTGGCAAGCTCTGAATAAAACCCCACTGGATGCCATTCCTGATTTATCTGATGTACAGGTGATTATTAAAACCTCGTATGCAGGACAATCACCGCGTGTAGTGGAAGAGCAAATTACTTACCCCATTACCACCACTATGTTATCCGTACCCAAAGCCAAAGTAGTGCGAGGATATTCTTTTTTTGGAGATTCTTATGTATATGTGATCTTTGAAGATGGCACTGACTTATATTGGGCACGTTCGCGGGTACTGGAATATTTAAACCAAGCCGCCGCTGATTTACCCACAGGGGTACAACCGCGTTTAGGGGCAGATGCTACAGGCGTGGGCTGGATTTTTTCCTATGCTTTGGTCGATAAAACAGGGCAACACGATCTCGCCCAACTACGTAGTTTACAAGATTGGTTTTTAAAATTTGAATTGCAAACTGTGCAAGGCGTGGCGGAAGTTGCCACAGTCGGCGGTATGGTAAAGCAATATCAAATTGAAGTGGATCCTGATAAATTACGCGCCTATCACATTCCACTCAAAACTGTGAGCCAAGCCATTAAAAATGCCAATCAAGAAATTGGTGGTTCTGTGCTGGAGTTGGCAGAAGCCGAGTATATGGTACGTACACGTGGTTACTTAAAAACCATTGCTGATATTGAAACAATTCCTGTGATGGTGAATGAAGAAGGCACGCCAATTTTATTACGGGATATTGCACGAGTACATTTAGGCCCTGAAATGCGGCGTGTGGTGGCTGATTTAGATGGTGAAGGGGAAATCACAGGCGGAATTGTGGTGATGCGTTATGGTGAAAATGCCCTAACCACCATTGAAAAAGTGAAACAAAAACTCGCTACTTTAGAGCAAGGTTTGCCTGAAGGTGTGGAGATTATCACCACTTATGATCGCTCTTCGTTAATATTACGTGCTGTCGATAATCTGAGCCATAAATTACTAGAAGAGTTTATCGTGGTTGCCTTGGTATGTTTAGTATTTTTATTTCATTTACGCTCTGCATTTGTTGCCATTTTAACTTTACCAATTGGTATTCTCATTGCGTTTATTATCATGGAACAGCAAGGTGTTAATGCAAATATTATGTCTTTAGGGGGTATTGCCATTGCAATTGGTGCGATGGTGGATGCAGCCATTGTGATGATTGAAAATGCGCATAAACACATTGAAAAGTGGCATGTGAAAAATCCTGATCAATCTTTAGCAAATACAGAACGTTGGCGGTTGATTACCACTGCATCAGTTGAAGTGGGCCCTGCATTATTTTTCTCTTTATTAATTATTACGTTAAGCTTTTTACCCGTATTTAGTTTAGAAGCACAAGAAGGGCGTTTATTTTCACCACTGGCCTTTACTAAAACCTATGCGATGGCAGCCGCTGCAGGTTTAGCGGTCACCTTAGTACCTGTATTAATGGGCTATTTTATCCGTGGACACATTCCCAATGAGCAAAGCAATCCTTTAAACCGCGTATTAATTTTTATTTACCGCCCTTTTTTAAACCTTGTTTTACGTTTTCCTAAACTAACTTTAATCATGGCTTTATTAAGCATGTTGACCTTGCTAGTACCTTTATATGGGGTAGGTGGTGTGGTGACACCTTTGAAATGGTTAGGTATAGAGCAGGCAGAGCAATGGGAAAAAGATCTGGTTAGTGCATGGCGTACCCAGTTTGCTGAAAATAAAGAGATGAAAAAATTTGCACAGGGAATTGGCTCAGAGTTTATGCCGCAGTTATATGAAGGTGATTTATTATACATGCCGACCACCTTACCTGCTTTATCAATTGGTAAAGCCCAAGAATTGTTACAACAAACTGATCGTATCATTGCCCAATTTCCTGAGGTTGAGCGGGTATTTGGTAAAATTGGGCGGGCAGATACCGCGACTGATCCTGCACCCTTAACTATGATTGAAACCACCATTCAATTAAAGCCCAAAGAAGCGTGGCGTGAAGGCATGGATTTACAAAAATTAATCAATGAATTAGATGCTGCGGTGAATTTTCCTGGGTTAACCAATGCGTGGGTAATGCCCATTAAAACCCGTATTGATATGCTGGCAACGGGAATTAAAACCCCTGTGGGGATTAAAATTTCAGGGGAAGATCTCGCAGTCATTGAAAATATTGGTAAAGAGATTGAAAAAGTGATGCTTAATGTCGCAGGAACACGTTCGGTATATTCTGAACGGGTGGCAGGTGGACGTTATGTGGAGATTATTCCTGATCGAATTAAAGCGGCACGTTTAGGTTTAAATATTGCTGATATTAATCAGGTGATCAGTGCTGCGGTAGGGGGAGTCAATATTACCGAAACGGTGGAAGGTTTAGAACGTTACCCTGTGAATTTACGTTTTCCACGTGAAGTGCGTGATGATGTAGAAAAACTAAAAGCCTTATTAATCGTCACCCCAACAGGGGCACATATTCCATTAGCCCATATTGCAGAGGTTAAAATCACTGATGGTGCTCCAATGTTAAAGAGTGAAAATGCACGCCTTAATGGGTGGACATTTGTCGATTTAGCTGATGATGTCGATTTAGGACGATATATCCAGCGCGCTCAAGCTGCGGTACGTAATCAAATCACCTTACCAGCAGGTTACTCTATTGCATGGTCAGGACAATATGAATATTTACTACGTGCTAAAGAAAAATTACATCAAGTTGTCCCGATTACATTAGTCATTATTTTATTGTTGTTATATCTGACCTTTCAACGCATGGATGAAGCAATTTTAGTCATGACCACCTTACCATTTGCCCTAGTGGGGGGCTTTTGGTTGCTGTATTTATTAGGTTTTAATTTATCTGTGGCGGTGGCGGTTGGGTTTATTGCACTAGCAGGGGTCGCGGCAGAATTTGGGGTTGTGATGTTGGTCTATTTAGATAACAGCTTGAAAGAAGCCCAAGAGGATAAACAACTCAATACCGAGCAGGATTTAAAAAATGCAATTATGACAGGCGCGGTATTACGTGTACGTCCAAAAGCGATGACGGTGACCGTGATTATTGCAGGCTTAATTCCTATTATGATCGGGGAAGGCACAGGATCAGAAGTGATGCAACGTATTGCTGCACCAATGGTCGGTGGTATGATTACCGCACCTTTATTATCTTTATTTGTAATGCCTGCTGTGTATTTAATTTGGAAACGCTGGGCATATAAATTGAAATAAATTTATATGTTAGATAGGACATAGAGATGCCACTGTGTTGTAAAGCCTAGCTGAATGACATTTTTGTAGGGTGGCAATAGCGTAGCGTATTCCACCATTTTCAAGGAATGTCTTAGGTTACAAGCCTTAATTTTAAAAAGGTGGAATACGCTGCGTGAATTTTTACCTTAAAATATAAGGGTCAGTGGCGCAGCTATTGCTGCCCTACGGATCACTTTTTCCCCTCGCTCCCGCGTGTTCTTACGCGGGAATGCCTTCCCTGACGCGCTGCGTCACCTTGCTTAAAGCACCATGGTATAAGTTCAAGAGGAGGACGCGGAGCGTCCAAGGCTGCATTACAACGCGGAGCATTGTAATAAGGGTAAGCTCTTGCTATTCCTCAAAATATGCCCAAACAGGTGCATGATCAGAAGGTTTCTCAAGGCGGCGTGGTTCTACATCAATATGACATTGTTTACAGAATGTGCTTAGAATTTGGTTTGTTAAAATCAGATCAATACGTAATCCACGGTTACGGCGAAAACTGGCTGCCCGATAATCCCACCAACTAAAACTATTCTCTTCTTGTTCAAACTGACGATAAGTATCTATAAAACCTAAGTTATGTAATGACTCTAAAGCATCTCGTTCAGCAGGACTGACTAAAATTTTATCTACCCATTCTTCAGGATCATGTACATCAGCATCTTTTGGTGCAATATTAAAATCCCCAACAATAATGGCTTTATCATAGACTGCATTTTGAATGATGGCATATTTGTATAAAGCTTCCAGCCATTTGAGTTTATAGAGATATTTATTTGAATTCACCACTGCACCATTGGGTACATAGACATTGATAATACGGATATCCTCATAGGTACCTGCCAAGAAGCGTTTTTGTGGATCATCTTCCATCCCTGGCAAAACATTATCAATAGTGGAAAGCGGCTCTTTAGATAAAAGAGCTACCCCATTATAGGTAGGTTGCCCTGAAAAAGTCACTTGATACCCCAATGCAATGAATTCATCTACTGGGAATTTATCATCTGTCACTTTGGTTTCTTGTAAGGCAAGTACATCAGGCTGATGCTCTTTCAACCATGCCAATACATGCTCTAAGCGGACGCGTAATGAATTCACATTCCATGTTGCAATTTTTAGCATCTCTTTTTTCTATCCTATTGCAGTAAAACTTGCGCTTTTTGTATTCAAAGGTAACAATGACAGCATTTTTTTAAAAGTCAATTTACACAGATAAAAATATCAATGAAAACAATTTTAGTGGTAGGCGGTGCAGGCTATATTGGTTCTCACATGGTAAAAATGTTGCTTAAACATGATTATCAAGTGGTTGTTTTAGATAACTTATCTGGGGGGTATCGGGATGCTGTATTAGGGGGGACGTTTATAGAAGGTGATTTAGCCGATAAACAAGGTTTAGAAGAACTTTTTAAAAAATATGAAATAACAGGGGTTATGCATTTTGCCTCTTTTATTCAAGTGGGTGAATCCGTTACTGATCCAAATAAATATTATCAGAATAATGTGGCAAATACCTTAAACCTCCTTGAAGCGATGGTAAAACACCAAGTTTCTAGCTTTATCTTTTCCTCTACAGCGGCTATTTTTGGTGAGCCAATTTATACCCCTATTGATGAAAAACACCCTAAACAGCCGATTAACCCTTATGGTGCATCAAAATGGATGATTGAACAAATCTTGGCTGATTATGATACTGCCTATGGATTAAAATCTATTTGCTTACGTTATTTCAATGCTGCTGGGGCAGATCCTGAGGGACAATTAGGAGAACGTCATGAGCCAGAAACCCATTTGATTCCTTTAGTATTGCAAGCTGCAACAGGACAACGTAAACATATCAGCGTATTTGGAAAGGATTATGCCACCCCTGATGGAACTTGTATTCGTGATTATATTCATGTGAATGATTTATGTCAGGCACATTTATTAGGTTTAGAATCACTTTTTGCAGGCGCATCTAGTAATGCCTTTAATTTAGGGAATGGAGAAGGCTTTTCAGTTCAAGAAGTGATTGATGTGGCAAAAAAGGTGACAGGTAAAGAAATTGCTGTGAAACATGCAGCACGTCGTGAGGGGGATCCTGCTCGCCTTGTAGCAGACGCTCAACATGCCCGTACAACATTAGGCTGGCAGCCTCGCTATACGGATCTAACAACTATCATTGAACATGCTTGGCAGTGGGCAACACGGGAAAAATAAAACATGGATAGCACCACACGTATTACACAACTTTTTCAAGCCAGTATTGATGCAAAAACACAAGCCATGCCTGTGTTAGCTCCTAAGATTGCAGCAGCAGCGACAGTGATGCAAACTTGTTTAACACAACAAGGTAAAATCCTTGCTTGTGGCAATGGTGGCTCCGCTGCGGATGCACAACATTTTGCAGCTGAACTTCTTAATCGTTTTGAAATAGAACGTCCCCCGCTGGCAGCTTTAGCTTTAACCACTGATAGTTCTACCCTAACCTCTATTGCTAATGATTACAGTTATGAACAAATTTTTGCTAAACAAGTATTAGGGTTAGGTCGAAAAGGGGATGTATTATTAGCCATCAGTACCAGTGGAAACTCTGCCAATATTAATGCCACAATAGAGGCTGCGCACCAACAAGAGATGGCTGTTATTGCTCTAACAGGACGTGATGGCGGGACAATGCGGCATTTATTAAAAGAGGGGGATGTTGAAATTTGTATTCCTCATACATCAACTGCCCGTATTCAAGAAATTCATTTATTAGTGATTCATTGCTTATGTGATGCAATTGATAGGCATTTTTTCCCCACTGCATCATCATAATGCCTTATTACAGCCTTTAATTAAGACAAGATAAACAGGTATATTTTCCTTATGAGTAGCCCTTGTACACCACATGAAACCATTATTCAAGCCCCTTGTGGGGATTTAGAATTAGTGGTGAATTGCCCCACTGAACAACAAAATATTTCAACACCTTGGGCAGTTATTTGCCACCCAAACCCTGCTCACGGGGGGGCGATGACAAATAAAGTGGTCTATATGATTTCACGCGCACTGAATGCGTTAGGTGTGGCAACAGTACGTTTTAATTTTCGGGGGGTGGGAAAAAGTGCAGGGGAATTTGATCACGGTGTTGGGGAAACTGAAGATCTACGTGCAGTGGTGGATTGGGTTAAAGAGATCTATCAACCTGATACTTTTTATTTAGCAGGTTTTTCTTTTGGGAGTCATGTTGCCTTACGTGGACATGCACAAATGGATGTTGATCGTTTGCTACTGGTTGCACCGTCTGTAGAACGTTTTAAAGCAGATGATATTCATTTAACAACAGTCCCCACATTAGTGATTCAAGGGCGTAAGGATGACATTGTTGCCCCTGATGCCGTTGCAGCATGGATAGCAGCAGAAACACATCAGCCCCAATTAGTATGGCAAGAGGATGCTGATCACTTTTTTCATGGCAAGTTAAATCAATTACGGGAAATTATTACAGAAAATTGGAAGGTGTAAAGCGTGGTTTGATAGAAAGGCGTTAGTTATAACGCCTTTCTAGTATTATTTATCCTCACTAATGTGATGCGATGATAAAATCTGAAAAATAGTAGAGGAATAAATAAATCACCAGTAGGACAGAAACCCAAAGGGTTGTTGTCCCAACAGGCAATATTTTTGATAAGCCCCCATTAGGACGGCTCACGCTGGCTATTTTTGCAATACTAAGGTCAAGTATCCAAAAGGTCATTTTTGCCAATATAGAGAGTATTGCATTCCCCAGTTTCTCCAAACCTAACAAGCCTTTATTCATCAGCACGCGATAGAACCAATCAAATTCTAAGCTAATGGTTAAAGTACGCTTTAGTAGAGGCTGCATAAGGAAAAATACTAACCCTGAGAATAATAATAGCTGCAATTGGGTCACAAAGTGCAAGGCTGTATTAGGTTCATAGGTGACGTCTCCTGATAACATTGCATAAATTGGATCAGGGTAGATGCCTGGGGCAATACATATAACAGCGACTAATCCCATGGCTAATAACATGTTAAGCGGTGGATCTTTAGGGCGTAATCCAGAATCTTTTTGGAAAAATACAAACCATGGAAATTTAAGACCTACATATAAAAAGACGGCAGCTGAGGCAGCTGTCAGCATAAACCAAACCACGGCAAGATGTTCTTGCGCTGCTGCATCTGAAATCATTGGTTTACTGATAAACCCAGAAGTGAGCGGGAAAGAGGAAATGGCTAAGGCACCGATAATACCAAAAATACAGGTTAGCTTCATACTATGATATAAGCCGCCTAAATCAGAGAATTTGCGTTTATTTGTCATAAATAAAACAGATCCTGCAGACATCAGTAACAAAGCTTTATAAATGATATGAGAAAATGCGTGTGCTGCTGCACCATTCATAGAGAGCTCTGTACCAATACCAACCCCTGTAATCATAAAGCCGACTTGGTTAATAATGCTGTAGACAAGAATACGACGCATATCATTTTCTAAAATAGCATAGACAATGCCATAAAAAATCATGAATAAGCCCACATAAATTAATATTTGGCTACCGTAAAATAAGCTCAGTAAGACAAAAACAGCGGTTTTTGTGGTAAAAGCAGAAAGAAATACGGCACCACTAGGCGAAGCTTCAGGATAAGCATCAGAGAGCCATGAAGAAAATGGTGGTGCCCCTGCATTAATTAATACCCCAACTAGGATTAACCACATGGCAACGCCTGAAAGTTCGCCATCAAATAAAGCAGAGAAGTCATTGACAACAAAGTGGGGCAAAGCAATGCTATTTGTGGCATAGACATGTGCAGTAATCCCTATCATCAAGATGACTCCCCCAACAAAATGTAAGAGGGCATAACGTAAGCCTGCAGCACGTGCTTTATCAGTATCGGCACTCCAAATCACTAAGGTAGAGCCAATGGTCATGATTTCCCAGAAAATAAAAAAACTGATTAAATCACCAGCAAAGACAACCCCGATTGCACTACCCGCGTATAAAAAGGCAGCAGATAACTCTTGTGGGCGTTTTTGATTTAAGGCAAATAAGCCTCCTGCAAAGGCTGCCAAGGTAAAAACCGTTGCAAAAATGATGCTATAGGTATTAATTTGCACTAATGTTATCGTATAGCTTAAAAAGTCAAATTGCACTTGGATATCAGTGGGTAATGTCCAAATATGCGCTAAGGCAAGCAGTGGCATGACTAATGTAATAATGTGGCGCATGGTGCCGCGTGTGAGTGCAATTAATGCCGCTGCGATAAAAAAGCTTATTGCGGGGGTCATTTCAATTGGCATCATGATTTTTCTCGTAATAATCTTCAGGGCGTTTCAGCCAAAAGCCCAGTAATTTTGATAAGACAACAATCCCTACACAGGTAAGAACACTAAACCATGCATGAAATGAAAAAAGCCCATCAATTCCAAAGTGGGGATGAGGATGTACAAAAAATTGCGCTATTAAGGTAGCCAATAAAATGCATACGAAAATAAGCCAATATCGTGCAATTTGACGAGGGCTAAAATCTGTATATTCTTCACTGGCAGCGAGTAATTTTTTTATAATTTTTGGCATCACTTGCTCCATTACTCAGGCTGAAGGAAATATAAACTACTGGTTAATTCCAATAGATAGTTTGTACCGAAGAAAAGTAAAATGGTTCCTGCTGCGGTGATCGTTAGCGCGATAACAATGGTTTTTGGTGCTTCACCGTGGGTGACAGGTTCAGGCAAAGGTTTAAAGAAAGCAGCGTAAATAATTGGTAAGAAATAAGAAGCATTGAGTAGTGTACTGATGACAATCACACTCACTGCAAAAATATGTTCTGCTGCAATTGCACCCGTTAGCATATACCATTTACTGACAAAACCAATGGTAGGTGGGATACCAATCATTGATAAAGCCCCAAGGCTAAACGCGCCCATTGTCCACGGCATGACCCGCCCTATCCCATCTAGTTCACTGACTTTTTTCTTATGGGCTGCGGTATAAATAGAGCCTGCTGCAAAGAAGAGGGTAATTTTACCCACTGCATGGGCAGCAATATGTAAGACGGCACCGAGTAGAGAAAGCGGAGCCAGTATGGCGGTTGCCATCGTAATATAGGAAAGTTGGCTAATTGTAGAATAGGCTAGACGTTTTTTAAGATTATCTTGGCGTAAGGCAACTGCAGAGGCTAATAGAATACTAATACCTGCAATATAGGCTAGCCACCCACCTGCAATCCAATCTGTTGCAATTAAGCTTTGTAGGTGTTCTACCCCAAAGATGTAGACAATGATTTTTACAACAGAAAATACCCCCGCTTTGACCACTGCAACAGCATGTAATAAAGCACTGACGGGAGTGGGTGCAACCATTGCCGCAGGTAACCAGCGATGAAAAGGCATTAAAGCCGCTTTACCAATGCCATACATAAATAAGGCAAGTAAAATACCCATCATCCACATACTTGGCGCATGACCAATAATAGTAAAGACACCTTCTTCTCTAAAGGTGATGGTGTCTGTTAAATACCATGTCCAAATAATTGCAACCAGCTGGAAACCAATAGAGGTGACCATTAAGATACCTAAATATACACGCCCTGATTTACGTGCTTCTTCTGAACCTGTATGTACGACCAATGGATAGGTCACAATGGTCATAAATTCATAAAACGTAAAGAGGGTAAATAGGTTATCTGATAGGGCAATTCCCATTGCAGCAGTAATAGCCAGTGCAAAACAAGTAAAAAAACGTGCTTGATTTTCTTCTTTATTACCACGCATATAACCGATTGCATATAAAGTAGTAATCGGCCATAAGAAGGAAGCAACCAACGCAAAGATTAAGCCAATGGGTTCGATAGAAAATGCCAGTGGTAGGTTTGGCATAATTTCTACTAATACAAAAGAGGGTAATGTTTCACCATCTGCTTGTAAGTAAATTTGTGTCAGCGATAATACAACAGAAAATAAGCAAACACCTGCGATAATGGCAAGTGATTCCCGTAAGCTTGGGATGTTTTTAAATAATATTGTCGTCAGGGCTGCAATAAGAGGGATAAGTAAAGCTAAAATAAATAAAGTGTTCATTATGTCACAATCCCCAATAGCACTTTGGCAGCTTGTTCAGCAAAACCAACTGTATAATCTGTATTAATACCAAAGAATATGGTTATTAATACTAGTACCCATAGGGGAATAAGCAGGCTAAGCGGGGCTTCTTTATGGCTGCCTTCTTCTACAGGTTCATAAAAATAGGCAATTTCTACTAATCGCCATACATAAATAAGGGCGAGTAATGAACCAATAATTACAATGGCTAACATGATCCATGCTTGTTTTTCCATTAAGGCAAGCACTAAATACCATTTAGAAATAAATCCAGCGGTTAATGGCACACCAATAAGACTTAAACCAGCAATTACAAATGCTAAAGTTGTCCATGGCATCCGCTTCCCAATCCCTCTAAATTCAATCAGGGTTGAATTACCGAGCTGATAAGTAATGGCTCCCATGGCTAAAAATAAAGCACCTTTGGTAACTGCATGATTAGCAATATGAACAATACCAGCGGTTAAACCATAGAGGTTTGCCATACTAATGCCTAAAATGATATATCCAATTTGCGCTAAACTGGAGAAAGCAAGCACTTTGCGGACTTTATATTGAAAAATAGCATTTAATGAGCCGATAATAATGGCTAAAGCAGATAATACCATCAACATTTCTGCTACAGGCATGGTTTCAAAGGAAAACTCATAGCCAAATAGCATAAAAAAGAAGCGTAATAAAAGGTAAATACCTACTTTTGTGGCGGTTGCAGCAAGAAAGGCAGCAATAAAAGAGGGAGAATAAGTATAAGCATTAGGTAGCCACATATGCAGAGGAAATAGGGCAATTTTTAAGAAAACCCCTACAGTAATAAATGCAAAAGCAGCAAGGATAGGACGCGGTTGTGCTTGATCTATATTAGCAATATGTTGTGCTAAGCCATCAATATTTAAGGTACCTGTCATCATATAGAGTAACCCAATCCCAATTAAGATAAAGGTTGCACCAATAGTCCCTAAAATTAAGTAGTTAAATGCAGAAGATAAAGCTTTTTTGTCTCGCCCCATACCAATTAATGTATAGGTGGCTAAGGAGGAGATTTCTAAAAATACATAGATGTTAAACGCATCATTAGTAATCACAATACCTAATAATCCAGCTAAACAGAGTAAAAACGCAGAATAAAATAAGGGTATTTTGTTGTGCGAAATTTCTTGTTCTACACTCAGGCGTGCATACGGCAGCATAATAGCTGCCATTCCTGAGACAACAGTCAGTACAAATCCTGATAGTACATCAACACGATATTCAATTCCAAAAGGAGGTGCCCAGCCTCCCATGGTATAACGAATTTCTTCCCCTGTTGTCATCACTTCTGTCAACAACAATAAGGAGATAATAAATGAGCTCCATGTCGCAATTAATGTTATCCACCATGACCAACGTATACGTGGCATCAGTGCACTAATAGGGGCTGCTAAAAGAGGAAGTACAATATGGAGGGCGGGCAGGTTATTCGACATGTTTACGACTTTGCTCCATATTTACTTCTTCTTCTTTATTGTCAATATCAATAATAATATCTTCTTCAACTGTGCCATAAGCCCCTTTAATACGTACAATTAAAGCTAAACCAACGGCTAAGGTGGCAACCCCTACAACAATAGCAGTTAGCATCAGTACATGGGGTAAAGGGTTTGTGTAAAGAATAGATTGTGTATTTGGATCTTGTGTTTCTAAGGACACTAAAATAGGTGCCATCCCACCTTTTACTTTACTAACTGAAATGTAAAACAGTAATACAGAAGTTTGGAATATAGACATTCCCATTAGTTTTTTAATTAGATTACCTGCCACAATCATGATATATAAACCAATGGAGAGTAAAAAAATTGCCATCCATGCATGATAGTGGTCAACTATATGACTAATTATATCCATCGTTTTGCTGTCCTCGTAAAGCAAAAGTGAAGAAAATAATCAGCATAACTGCACATACTGTTATCCCTATACCTAGTTCAATAATAATAATTCCCAGCTGCTGCCCTGATGTTTGAGAACCAGCAAGCACGGAATATTCTAAAAAATGTCCTCCCATGAGTAGTGCCACTACACCTGTTCCTCCATAGAGTAGTACACCCACTGATGCCAATATTTTCATGACAGATAAGGGAATGACTTGTAAAGCTTCTTTTGCACCAAAGATTAATGCATATAAAATAAAGGCAGTTGCCACAATAACCCCTGCTTGGAATCCGCCACCAGGGCTATATTCACCATGTAGCTGTACATAAAAACCAAACATTAAGATAAAAGGTAAAATCATTTTAGTAATGATACGTAAGACCAATTGATCTTTCATGATTTATCCTTTTTTTGTTCGTTTACATTTTGGGCTTCTTCATCTTCTTTTAGATTTCCACCTAAAAGAAGCAATACCCCAACAGCAGCCATAAAGACCACAGCGGCTTCACCTAAAGTATCAAAACCTCGATAACTGGCGAGCACAGAGGTGACGATATTGGGAATACCAATTTCTTCGGCTGATTTTGTAATGTAGTGTTGGGTTAATTCGCTACTTTGTGCTGGAGAATTAGGATCTCCAAAACTTGGCATATCAACTGTAGCATAAAGTAATGCTGATCCTGTGATGATGATCACCACTAGAGGGATCAATAAATTATAGGAGGCACCTTTGTCTTCCGTTCCGACAAAAATCAAGGTGCACAAAACCAGTACAGTCCCTACACCCGCGCCTACTGCTGCTTCAGTAATGGCAACATCAGGGGCATCAAGTGTTAAGTATAAAGCCGCCATGAGTAAGCTAAAAATACCCAATAAAATTGCAGCAGCCAGTAAATTACGTGTCATAACAATGACAAGTGCAGTACTCAGCAGTAAAAAAGGCAGGGCAATATGTGCAAAATTTAAGAGATCGGCAGGATCAATCATTAGAAGTACGCTCAGGTAGGTCTTGTTGTATAGTTTTAACCCCTACAGGCTTGATACCACTTGAAATAGCCGCTTTTGCTAAGGCATGGCAAGCTGTTGGGCTGGTCAATAATAGAAAGACCATGAGTAAGACTATTTTCAGTGTAACAAGTGTCAGCCCTGTTTGTAGCATGACACCTAATAACATCATTGGCATCCCTAAAGAGTCTGTGATGCCAGCGGGGTGAAAGCGGGTAAACAAATCAGGCATACGTATAATCCCTACTGAGCCTGAGATGACAAAAAAGCCGCCTCCTATCAGTAGCACCCAACTTGCTATTGTGAGTACAATATCCATAAAGTCTACTCTTAGTTATCTGTATCTGAACCAAAACTCTTATTTTTAAAGAATTTTAAGAAGGCAATAGTGGAAGTGAAGTTAATTAATGCATAGACTAACGCAATATCTAAATACATAGGATTATCAACCATTGCTCCAATTAATACGATCAAAATGACCGTATTGGTACCAAATAAATTTGCCGCCAACATACGATCATGTGGGGTGGGTCCTAACATTGCACGAATAATGACCAGTGCCATACTAATAAAGATGGCAATCATAGCAGCCAGAAACATCATAACTTACAGTTCCTATTTTTGAATATCGTAATGATCTTCAGCAGTGATGAAGTTACGTACACGATTCCCCATCTCCCCTTTATTCAGGTCATCAAGTCCTGCGTGGGTTAAGGTATGGACTTCTAACATATCATCTTTGACATCAATACAAACAGTACCAGGGGTGAGCGTAATGGAGTTAGCATAGACAGCTTTCCCTACATCAGATTTTTGATTGGCAGGAATCCATGCAATAGCAGGACTGATAATGGGCTTTGCTTGCCACACAATACGTGTTACAGCCAAACTGGAGAGTATAATTTCTTTTGCAATCCATACCCAATATCCAAGAGTACGCATTGTGAGGTGGAAGTAGTGGCTTTCATGATCAACCACATCCATACGGTGGGCGATATAAACAGCAAAAGCACAAGAGAGAGCCCCTGCTATGATAAAAAAAGGGCTAAAAAAACCTGAGAAAATAAGCCATGTTATAAACAGTACTATAAACAGGTTAAAGGTATGTGTTTTATTCATTTTTATTTTATAATGGACAGTCATAGGTATTAATAGATTAGTTCCAAAATCTATTAATTTTAGTTAATCATAGTGCTTAGGTGGCGGATAAGCATTTTAATTTTGGATATGAAACTAACGAAGTTTTAATTATTCGTCAAGTTTTATCCTATAAAAATCTATGCTGCTTTAATGAAACATTCTTACCAAAATAGATTCTGCCATTAGAGATGGGTACACATACTTGTTTTTTCAATTATATTGTAGTGATGTTACATGCAACGTCCTCGTGATCTCATTTACTCCACAATAATTAATTTATAACCACCATAATGGAGCCTGTGATAGAGTGTTGTTGAATGTGATAAAGTTTTATTCTTCAACCATCCCGTTGTTATAAATCATAACAGAATTGAACTCAGCAACCAGCGTTGCAGGTAACAACGGTTCTATAGAACCCGTTTGAAATCTTTTTTAAAAACTTACCTAAAGATATTTCCTAGGTAAAATTATCTCTAAAAAGAGATAATTTATATATTTTTGCTTTTAAAAAGTATATTTAAAACTAACTTTCTAAAGATATCAAATGGGTTTTATATACTTTTACCACCAAATGGTGTGATAAAAATTTAATCTACTTTAAATAGATCATTTTCCATATTAATGGCAATATCTTGCTGTATTAAATATTGTATTAAAGGGGATTGAAGTACTTGCTGCTCTAGTTTTTGTTGAGAATATTGTTTAAATGTACTTATTTGTTTTGCTTTAAGTGCAGCACTTTTTGAATACCATTCAGTAGGATAAAAAGTGTAGTTTCCTTGTGAAGTTGTTAAAGTCAGTTGTATAAACTCGGGGCGTTTCAAACGCTTGAAATAAGTAGAGCGGCTTAAACTGACATTTTTAATACTTGCGAGTGGTATTGTACATTTTGGAATAGAGTAGATAGGGCTTTTAGGATGTAGGATAGGGATATAGCCCATGGGACTATGTATTTTTTCATGAGAAAGATATAAACGCGCGTTTTTCATCAGATGATAAACATAAAAACTAGCAAAATCTCCCATTAATACAGCAATAATTAAAATTAATGCAGAACTACCTGTAAAACCGTCTCCAATAAAAATCAACATAGGTACTGTAAATGTTGAGATACTGATGCTCAAGAAGATATAAAAAAACTGCTTATGTCTGAAATCACCTTTTTTTAGTGTTATCACATCAACATCAATCTGTTTTTCTTTTAATTGTTCGCTCATAGCTTGTCTTTATTTAGGCTTTTAATACATGTAAAGTATTACAACTATTTAATTTTATTGTTAATTAATATGTTGTGTTGTACTAGGTATTGCATAAGCGGGGATTGAAATACACTATCATTTAACTCTTCTAACGAGTATTGTTTAGTCGCAGGCTTAGGTATATCTGCTTCATGCTCAAAACGCCAATGTGTGGGATACACTGTATATTTTTGATAGTGCAAACCTGTTAGAACAAGTTTTACTGAGTCAGGATCATAGGTATTCGGAGAGGTGTTTGTTAAGGTTGCCGCATAGATTTCTGATGGGGTTAATGTAAATTTTGGGAGGGCATTTTGTGGGTAGCTTGTGAACATGAAAAAAAAGAACCCTGTAGGACTACTTAATTTTTCAAGGGATAAGTATAAGCGAGCATTATTCATGACTCTATAAGTTAAATAGCTAGTAATAATGGTACTAGCTACCAAAGAAAATAATAATACTGTATCCCATGGAAAGGGAGAAGGCATAACCTCTAATATTGTTTCTCTAAAGTTTATTAAAGCATAAATGACTACTGCACATACAATAAGAGTTGAAAGAAAAAACATTTTATAAACATTTTTTCGATGATAATTTGCAATAGCAAGGGGGGTTTTATTTTCTTCATTTAAAGACATTATAGTTCTCTTCTTTGTATTTTAACCAAGTTATTTCTACTGGAATAAAGAGAATTATAAGGGATTCCCATACAATAATATATGGGAATAGAAAAATAATAGAGGAATATAAAGGGGGTTATTCTGCTTGGTTAGATTTACCTTTTTCCCACAGCACTTCTGTTTTCCCTTCGGCGCGAATTAAAACGCGGGCAATCACAAATAATAAATCAGATAAACGATTTAAATAAGCCACTGTTTGGGTATTGATCTCAGCTTCACGCATTAAGGTGACAACGCGACGTTCAGCACGACGGCAGACTGTACGCGCCACATGACAATGTGCCACGGAAGGTGTCCCTGCTGGTAAGATAAAATCTTTTAACATGGGTAAATCAGCATTAAAAGCATCCAGCTGATTTTCTAAACGGGTAATGTAAGCTTCAGTAATAATTTGATAATTAGGGATACATAACTCTCCCCCTACATCAAAAAGATCATGTTGTACTGCTGATAGACAAGTACTCACTTCTTCAGGTAAGTCATAAGATAAAATCACTCCAATAAAACTATTCAGTTCATCGACAGTACCATAGGCTTCTACCCATAAGCCATCTTTATCAACACGACTACCATCCCCGAGTCCTGTTGTGCCTTTATCCCCTGTGCGTGTATAAATTTTTGACAAACGATGTCCCATGTAAAATCTCCTGTTTACATTTTAATTGAACAAAAACTATTGCATACACACTAAATATCACGCGGTAACCAAAGCATCATACCACCGCAGAAAATACATAATAAAACAAACCACATAATAAATCTTTTTTTACGTGCATCCGTATTTTGTTCTTTCTGTAATTGCTCAACAGGGGCTTGGCAATGTGGGCACGTTTGATCTGTTTCAGCTAATGGCTTGCTACAATAAAAACAACGTAATAGTGACATATGATCCCTTTATTTAAATTTATTTTTACATACTTAGAGTTTTGAGTAAAAATTAGTATTAATACTTGATATGCGTTAAAGTGAGCGATTAATTTCAATCTTATTCAAAAAATAATGACCCTCTGACAATTAACTCTCTCACGCTTACATACATACATATTAATTAATAATAATTTCAAATAAATACATTTATATAACGACATTATCTTGGTGAGCGAGAATACCTACTTTTTTACCCTAAAGTATGATTTATGCTCTACAACACCGTACACAAGCGTATGGTAATTGTATAGTGTAATTCTCTACCCAAAAGGCAGATTATGAGTAAACCACTAAAAGATAAGGCACTACGACAACGCGTAAAACTTTTTGGTTCTTTATTAGGCAAAGTATTACTTGCCCGTGCTGACGGTCAAGTGTATGCCGCTGTAGAAACATTACGTAAAGGCTTTATCAGCTTAGATCAAGAAGATAACCCTGCAAAACGCCAACAACTAAACCGCCTCATTGAAGCACTTTCTCCTGAAGTCCTCACAGAAGTGATTCGAGCATTTAATATCTATTTTAGTTTAATTAACATTGCTGACGAGTTACACCGTGACCGCCAACGCCGTCGTCAAGTACATTCAGGCGGGATGTTATGGGAAGGCTCTTTTGATAAAACTTTACGCCAATTAGCTGCCGATGATATTACCCCTGAGCAAATACAAACGCTTTTTGATCGCTTAGTGTATATGCCTGTTATCACAGCACACCCAACTGAATCAAAACGCCGTGCGGTGATGTTAGCATTACGCCGTATTTATACGACGGCAGAAAAGTTGAATGATCGAAAACGCCTCAGTGAGATTGAGCGTAAAGAGCTGGAAAATGAACTTGAAGCACAAATCCATATTTTATGGAAAACTAATGAAGTTCGAGTCAAAAAACTCGATGTATTAGATGAAATTAATAATGGCTTAAACTATTTCCGTGATAGTTTATTCACCGCTGTACCACAAACTTATCGCGCAGTAGAACGTACTGTCAAACGTGTTTATGGATTGCATGATACCCCCATTACAGTGCCTAGCTTCTTGCGCTTTGGTTCATGGATTGGCGGCGATCGGGATGGGAATCCTTTTGTGACCCCTGAAACCACCACTACAGCAGTACGTTTGCATACAATTGAAATTCTACAAGAATACAAACGCCGTTTATTAGCCTTAAGTGAAATGCTGACCCATTCGGCACAGCTTTGTCAGCCCAGTGACGCATTTACCGAAAGTTTAGAGCAAGATATTGCTTTTATTCATCAGTATGCTGGGGATAGTATCTTTATTGATACAGAGCAGCATGAGCATGAGCCTTATCGGCGTAAACTCTGTTTAATGCTCAGTAAGATCAGCCATAATTTAGATGTGGCTAAAGCACGCTTATCAGGGCAATTATCAGGCATGGCAATTGCGGATAAGCAACGCCTTGCTTATGCCACAGAACAAGAATTCCACACAGATTTATTATTGATTCGTGAATCTTTGTTAAGCCATGATGATCAACAAGTGGCAGAAGGGGAGCTTAAAGATCTGATTCGTTTAGTTGAAACCTTTGGTTTCTATTTAATGAAGCTAGATATTCGCCAAGAATCTACCCGCCATACTGAAGCCGTAGCAGAATTATTATCACATTGCTCAGATGTTGATTATAACCAATTAGATGAAGAAGCTCGTTTAGCTTTATTAGCTACATATTTAGAGAGCCCTGAGCCACTGATTTTAGCGGATGATATTTCCCTCACAGATAATACACAAGAAACTCTAGATGTCTTTGCTGCCATGCGCACCATGCAACAGGAAATCAGTTTGCATACTTTTGGTAGCTACGTCATTTCAATGACTCACAGTGCCAGCCATATTTTAGAAGTGTTAGTGTTAGCAAAACAACATCAGCTATTGGTTAAAACAGAACAAGGCTATGAATGCAATATTGGTGTCTCGCCTTTATTTGAAACCATTGAAGATTTATCACATATTGATAGTGTATTAAAGCAATTATTAGATGTCCCTGTTTACCAAACTTTATTACAAGCAAATGGGAATATTCAAGAGGTGATGTTGGGCTATTCTGATTCATGTAAAGATGGTGGGATTATTGCCTCTGCATGGTTGCTGTATGAAGCACAGAAAAAAATTACCGCATTAACCGAAGCGCGTGGGATTGAGTGCCGCTTATTCCACGGGCGTGGTGGTACAGTGGGGCGTGGTGGTGGACCTACTTATGAAGCCATTGCTTCTCAACCTGCAGGCACGGTACACGGGCAGATTAAATTTACCGAACAAGGTGAAGTTTTATCTTATAAATACAGTAACCCTGAAACGGCTGTGTATGAACTTACGGTTGGCGCAGCAGGTTTATTAAAATCGACCAGCACCATGTTGCAACCTGAAAAGTACCCAGAAAAACCTGAGTATTTAGAAATCATGGGGCACTTAGCCCAGCTTGGTGAGAAAAAATATCGTGATTTAACCGATAATACAGAGCACTTTATGGATTACTTCTATGAAGCCACCCCTGTATCAGAAATTGCATTAATGAATATCGGTTCACGCCCTGTACACCGCCAAGCAAAAAACCGCTCTAAATATTCCATTCGTGCTATTGCTTGGGTGTTTGGTTGGGCACAATCACGACAAACTTTACCTGCATGGTTTGGTTTAGGCACAGCAATGAAGCAATGGAGCAGTATGCAATCAGAAAACCCTGAACTACTGCAAGCCATGTATAAAGAATGGCCATTTTTCCGTGTTTTATTAAGTAATATTCAAATGTCTCTTTCTAAAACAGATACTAAACTTGCTTATGAATATGCACAGCTGTGTGAAGATGAGGTCTTAGGGGAACAAGTACATGGCATGATTAAGCGAGAGTACAACCGTACCCGTAAGCTAATTTTAAAAGCTGCTCGTACTTCAAAATTACTGGAAGAGAACCCTAGTTTAGAGATCTCTTTAGCGCGTCGTCGTCCTTATATTGATCCGTTAAACCTGATTCAAATCCGTTTACTAAAGCAATACCGTTACCATAGTGCACAAGGTAATGAGGAAGAAGCCGCTCGTTGGTTAAACCCTCTACTACGTACTATTAATGCAATTGCGGCAGGCATGCGTAATACAGGTTAAATAATACTGTTATTATTGAATCTATACAGTGAGATCAGAACACATTTGTCTGATCTTGCTGATTTTCCCTTCTTTATATACCCCCAAAATTATTCTATTATTACTGATAAGTTTTTATGTATAATAATGACTTGTATACATTTTTCCATGCTATGGTTTATGAATATGGTATGCTAAATGACTGCATTTTTTTACATACTGTGATATAAATTCCACCGTATGAGAAAAACTGTTATGGTAATTCATATCATCCAACACCGCTTTATTATTGACGCATAAAAACTTATATTGCTGACTACTGAATATAACGAACCTAAGATATTCTCACTCGTTTTAATACAGCAAAAAGTGGTATAAGACATAATAATAATTGCTGTAAAAACCTTATTTTATACCACAAACTGTACATAATAATGACTGATCTATTTGCAAAACGTATGGACAATGTCCATAAATCTTTTATTCGTGAAATCCTTAAAATAACTGAAAACCCCGAAGTCATTTCATTTGCTGGTGGCTTACCCCATCCTGATTTCTTCCCTGTCAAAGCCATTGCTGATGCCACAGAGCATTTATTGAAAAAAGAAGGGAGCACAGTTTTACAATATAGTACGACAGAGGGATATTTACCCTTAAGGGAATACATTGCCGCACGCTATAAAAAACGCTTTAATATCACCATTTCCCCTGATGAAATTTTAATCACTAATGGCTCACAGCAAGCTTTAGACTTATTAGGTAAAATCTTTATTGATACAGGGGATCATGTATTATTAGAACGCCCCAGTTATTTAGGTGCAATACAATCTTTTTCGCTTTATAAACCCCAATTTCATCAAGTAGAATTAATGGAGGATGGGGTGGATATTGAAGCATTGACAGATTTATTAGCTCAACATCCAATCAAGCTTTTTTATGGAATGCCTAATTTCCAAAATCCATCAGGGATCAGTTATTCAGAAGAAAAACGCCATGCTGTGGCAGATTGCTTAAAGCAACACAATACTATTTTTATTGAAGATGATCCTTATGGTGAATTACGCTTTCAAGGCACTCCTTTGCCTTCTATGCGTCACTACTTAGGTGATCAATGTGTGATTTTGGGTTCATTTTCTAAAACAGTTGCCCCTGCACTACGCCTAGGTTGGATTTGTGCCAATCCTGAAATCATGGAAAAATTATTAGTAGTTAAACAAGCCTCTGATTTACATTCTAACTATTTTGCTCAGCGGGTTGTACACCAATATCTACAAGAACATGATTTAGATGATCATATTGCCTTAATCCAAAAAACTTATGGTCAACAACGTAATTTAATGTTGCAAGCTATTACAAAGTACTTTCCTGAAGAAGTCAGTACAACACAGCCTGAGGGGGGCATGTTTTTATGGGTGATGTTACCTGAGCATTTAGCCGCCATGGATTTATTAAACTATGCGACTGAATTAAATGTTGCCTTTGTCCCGGGGGAAGCTTTTTATGTTGATAAAGCACGCCCAAACACCTTACGTTTAAATTTCTCTAATGCCAATGCAGAACAAATTGAAATAGGAGTTAAACGTTTAGCTCAGGCTATAAAACGTTTATTAAGTGAAAAAGTACCTGCTTAATTTACTCTTCCTGCTTTATGGTGGAGAAGAGATACACTCCACCATCCCCCTCACCAATCACTATTAAATAATGCTTATGCCAAAACAAACAGGCATTGCCTTGATCACTGCCCTGCTTATTGTTGCTTTAGCAACGATTACCGCTGTTTCACTTATTTCAGCACAACATATTTCCATTCGTCGTACTGAAAATGTGATTCATGGAGCACAGGCACGCTTATATACCCTAGGGGCTGAAGCATGGGCAAAGCAAGTTCTTTGGCAGGATCAACAAGACAGCCAAATTGATGAACTTAATGAAGCATGGGCAACACAGCTCCCTCCCTCTGTGGTTGAAGGGGGAACACTATTAGGGACTATTGAAGATTTACAGGCGCGCTTTAATCTAAACTCACTTATTAATGAAAAAGATCAGATTAATCCTGTGATGTTGGGGTATTTACAAGAACTATTTCTACAGCTAGAGATTCCCAATGACATTGTGTACAACATTGTTGATTGGATAGATAATAATAAAAGTACCAGCCCTCCTTATGGTGCTGAGCAAGACTATTACCTTACCCTTGATATTCCCTATCGTAATGCAAACCACTTTTTTTATGATTTATCTGAATTACGCCTTGTTGCAGGGGTGGATGCAGAAATTTATCAAAAACTACGCCCTTATTTATGCGTGTTACCTCGCTATACTGCGATAAATATCAATACAGCTTCCGCCATGGTATTAAAAACACTGAGTTCTACAGTATCAGAAGATGGCATTCAAAAACTGATTCATGACCGTGAAAAACAGCCCTTTAAAACGATTAATGATTTTGCTGCCCATCCAATTTTTGCAGGAACACAACTTGATACCAAAAATTTAGCTGTCAACTCTCAGTTTTTTTTATTTACAGGGGAAGCTAATATTGGACAAGGTTTCTATCGATTATATAGTTTTATTGAACGCTCTCCAAAAGGGATAAATAGTTATTACCATAGTCGTAATATTTATTAGATTTTTATAGTTTTTTTCATTAGATAAATACCTCTAATAGTATTAAATGCTGTTTTTTATAGATACATTATCACTTGTAATAAGTTGTATTTTTTAGGTAGTATAGAGAAACATAATACACGTTAATAATAAAAAGGAGAGTAAGAATGTTGTTTACACGTTATATAACCGTGTCTATAATGGCTATTTTTATGCTATCAATGCAAAGTGCTTATAGTACTACAGCAGATACTTCATTAAAGGGGAAAAAAGTCTTATATATTGACTCCTACCATGAAGGGTATGTATGGAGTGATGGTGTTACACAAGGTATCCGTGATGGTTTAAAAGGTACTGGTGTGGAGCTGAAGGTTTTCCGTATGGATACCAAGCGTAATCGTGATGAAGAATTTAAGCAAGCTAGTGCATTGAAAGCCAAAGCACTGATTGAGTCCTACAAACCTGATATTGTTATCGCCTCTGATGATAATGCCTCCAAATATCTTATTGTCCCCCACTTTAAAAACAGTGATTTACCCTTTGTATTTTGCGGCTTAAATGAAGAATTATCTGTTTATGGTTACCCTTTTAAAAATACTACAGGGATGGTTGAGCAACATCTTGTTAAACCTGTCATTCACCAATTAAGTTTACAAGCAAAAGGCAAGCGTTTAGGATTTTTAGGCTCAAATACCTTAACTTCTAGAAAAAGCCAACAAAGTTATACGGATAAACAGCAGATCACGTTTGATAAAGTTTATTTTGCAACAGATTTTGATGATTGGAAAAGTGCATTTATCAAAATTCAAACAGAAGTGGATATTTTAATCCTAAATGGCCCTCGTCACATTATTAACTGGGATGAAAAGCAAGCAATAGAATTCGTGCAGCAAAATACAAAGATTCCAACAGGGGCAGTGGCTTCATGGGTCATGCCATTTGCTATGCTAGGGATTGTATTAGTGCCTGAAGGGCATGGACAATGGGCGGCTAGCAGTGCATTAAAAATATTGCGAGGAGCTGAGCCAAATAGTATTCCAATTCATCATGATACCGATGGTAAGCTTATGCTGAATATGAAAATAAGCCAACAATTAGATCTTACCTTTACAATGCAACAATTACGTATTGCTGAATTATTGCGTTAAAAAGTAAGAATACCCTTCCTTACTGTAGTAATTGTAATCAATACATTACTACAGTTACTGGTCATTACAATTATATATTATTGATATCTTTGGTGTGCATTCTCTAAAAAACCTTCATCTTTCATTATTTTAATTACACGGTTAAACTCGGGCATAATAGATAAAAATGTGGATTTTTTACTAATTAAAAGTGGCATAGCAGATTTTTTATTGACACTATTAAGTGATATCACATCATTTTTTAATTTCTGCGTTTTTAAATAATGATTGGTAAAATAAGTATTATCTACAATCATATCCACCCGCTTTCCTAATAAAAATTTAACCAGTAAATCCATATCACGAATATAATAAACATCATGATCAGCAAAGTTTTTTTCTACCCAGCCATTTCCCATGATTGCCCCAATTTTAAATGCTTTTAATTCATCAATCGTGTATTTTTTTGATATATCAATTGTTTTGTGATTCTCGCGAGTAAAAGCAGAGAATACAAAATGAGTAATTGCTGTATCACTAGGTATTGCATAGCTTTTTCTTTTATCTGTGAGGGTTGCAATAAAGGCATCTGCCCCGCCATTTTCAACAAGACGTTGTGCACGATTCCATGGTAAAATTTCATGGGTTACTTTTATTCCCATCCGCTGTTGCAATGCCTCTGTTAAGATATCAATTTCAAACCCTGTAACTTGCCCATTTTCATCAAAAAAGCTATAAGGTTTATAATCAGCATAAACCAAGCGCATGACCTTATCTTCCCCCATTGTCACATGAGAAAAAATAAGTAAGATAAAGCCTATCATTATTTTTTTGTACATAAGTGCCCCTTTATTATTTTTTATCATTACCTTATTAAAAATATAAACTAATATATACTTAAAGTTAGAGCTAAAAAATATAAGTATCTACCTACTCCATTCTAACTATTATAATATAAATAACCTTATTTCAAGTTAAGCAACAGCTTTTTTTCACCTTTTTAAAAGGGAGTATTTTATGAAAAAAACAGTACTTTGGTTTCAAACAGGGGCGTGCGGAGGAGATACCATGGCAATCCTCTGTGCGGACAAACCAAGCTTTCAAAGTGTGATAGATAATTATAATTTAGATTTATTATGGCATCCTTCTTTATCAACCATAAAAATGGGGCGTTTAGATCAGGTGTTAGAGGGCATTTTAAATGATGAAATTCCTTTAGATATTCTGTGTGTGGAAGGTAGTATTGTTACAGCCCCTTCTGGTACAGGTTTTTTTGATACTTATAAAGGGCAGTCAAAACTTCATATTGTTGAAAAATTGGTTGAAAAAGCTAACTATGTGGTCGCTATGGGTACCTGTGCAGCTTTTGGAGGAGTACATGCTGCTTACCCAAACCCCAGTGACTGCATTGGCTTGCAGTTTGAAAAAACAGAACCCAATGGTTTATTAGAAGAGGAATGGCGATCACGTAAAGGCTTGCCTGTCATTAATGTCGCAGGGTGTCCTGCTCACCCTAATACAATGACACGCCTACTGGTGATGCTTGCTCAAGATATTGATTTATCCTTAGATTATTTAAACCGTCCTGAAGAGTTTTTTAATACCGTTGTACATCAAGGCTGTACACGTAATGAATACCATGAATATGATATTGAAGATAAAGAATTAGGCGGTTTAGGCTGTATGTTTTTTAATTTAGGCTGCCAAGGACCTATTACGCCTGCTATTTGTAATAAAGATTTGTGGAATGGACGCAGCAGTAAAACGCGTGCAGGGGTGCCCTGTTTTGGCTGTACATCCCCTTCTTTTCCAAAAGATCAGGATTTATTCTCTACTGAAAAAATTGGTGATATTCCATTAAATTTACCCTTGGGTGTAGAGCGACATAAATATATGGCGTATAAAAGTTTAGCGCGTGAAGCGGCTCCTCAACGGGTCAAAAAATATAAAATGAAGCCGTAATTTTAAAAAGTACAATTTAGCTTCTATTTTAATAAGTTTAGATGGGTAAGGAAAACAAATTTATGACAAGCCAAACCGTACGTATCGACCTGAACCGTGTTGAAGGGGATTTGGAATTTGAGCTAGATATTGAAAATAATGTCATCACCGATGCACGCTGTATTGGGACTTTATACCGTGGTTTTGAGCAAATTTTATTAAACCGCGCCCCGCGTGATGCCATGGTGATCACGCCACGTGTCTGTGGTATTTGTGGAACAGCACATTTATATTCAGCTGTACTGGCATTAGAACATGCATGGCAATTACCTGTTCCCCCTAATGCAACACGTATTCGCAATTTATGCTTGATGGCGGAAGGGGTACAAAATGATTTGCGCCAAACTTTTTTATTTTTCACCGTTGATTTTTGTGATGATCTTTATCAAAAGCATGAGTTATATGATGAAGTAGTCAGTGCTTTTGCACCATTTGAAGGGGCGTTTCACCGTGAAACTTTAGAATTTTCTAAAAAGATGTTGGAGATTGTCGCTATTTTTGGGGGGCAGTGGCCACACTCTTCTTATATGCTCCCTGGGGGGGTGGTCACAGAACCAACGTCTCAGCGTGTTATTGATTGCCTTGATATTGTTAATACTGTTAGCCAATGGTATGAGCAGCGTATTATTGGGGATACCCTAGATAATTTTCTGGCTTTAGACTCAGCAGAGGCTTTTTTTACGTGGGTGGAAAAAGAGAAACCTGCTCACAGTGGATTAGGAATTTTAACACGCTTTGCTCGTAGTATTTCCTTATATCAACGCGGTGTGGGAACACCCCATATGTTAAGCTTTGGCGCGTATTGTGACCCTGAAACATGGGTGGCGGGGGCACAATCAGATCAACATTGGGTAAAAAGTGGTTTTTATAATGGAGAAACAGGTATTATTTCTGCATTAAATCAAAATGAAATTACTGAGCATGTACGGTATTCATGGTTTCAAGACTATGAAGGGGGAAAACATCCTTGGCAAGGAGAGACTGTGCCCGATTATCAACCACAAACAGATCGTTATACATGGGCAAAAGCGCCTCGTTATGCAGATAAAGTTGTACAGACAGGTCCTTTAGCTGAATTATTGATTGATGGCGATGCATTAATGAATGATTTATTAAAACAAGAAGGGGGTAATGCATGGTTACGCCAATGTGCGCGTGTTCGCCGTGTTGCTTATACTTTTGCTCACATACGCCGTAGTTTGGAAGAGTTATTACACAATCTGAATGAGCCCCATATTATCGCCCCCTCTCCTTCAGTATATACCCAAGATGGGGAAGGATATGGCTTAGTAACTGCAGCACGAGGGGCACTAGGGCATTGGGTACGTATTCGTGATGGGGTGATTGATAAATACCAAATTATCACCCCAACAGCATGGAATGCATCGCCAAAAGATAGCCAAGGGGTGCGAGGACATTGGGAGCAAAGCTTAATTGGTTTAGCAGTAGATGATCCTGAAAACCCTGTTGAAATTGGACATGTCATTCGTTCACATGATCCGTGTTTGGTTTGTACTGTACATTTTGTAGGAACAGGTAAAAAAATAACTTATCGTCCTTGATTTACATCTATACCTCAGCTGCTAATTTTACATATAAATTATTGAAAAATAATTTATTTCAAAAGATATATCTGTAAATGTATAAGTTCTATAGTAATGTCTTATTATAGGCATTACTTTTAATATCTTACGTATTTATTCTATTATGTGGTATAAACTAATATACTGCTAAAATATCGCCATTTTACCCTGATTTCAATAATGATTAAATTGCTATTATTCATGAATAGTTATTAAGCAAGCCCCCTATAAAATCAAAATAGGCTACATATATAGTATGTATTAATAAAAAATCTAACAATGACTAGCTAGTATTCATACTTCAATTATGTATTTCAAATCATAGACGACTTTCAAAAAGCAATGATGACAGCAAAACATGAAAAGCAAACCATTTTAATTGTTGATGATGAGCCCACTAATATCACCATACTTGCACAAATATTATCAGGGCATTATCACATTAAAATGGCAAAAACAGGTGAAAAGGCCTTGTTTCTTGCACAGCAACAACCTGATCTGATTCTCCTTGATATTGTTATGCCTGATATGGATGGTTATGAGGTCTGTCGGACTTTAAAAGAACAAGCCAGTACACGAGAGATCCCTGTTATTTTTATTACTGCAAAAGATGCCAGTGAGGAAGAAACCTTTGGTCTACATCTTGGTGCAGCCGATTATATTATCAAACCTTTTATTTTACCAATTGTTAAAGCACGGGTTGATGCACAATTACAATTAAAACGCCAAAGTGATGAATTAAAGCAATTACATCGAGAAGCATTACATAAACAAGAGGTGTTTCGCGCTGTTGCTGATTTATCTACAGAGCTATCTTATTATTGTGATATAGAGGGAAACTATATTTATATCACCCCATATTGTCATACATTAACAGGTTATGGTGTCAATGATTTTTATAAAATCCCTAACTTATTAGCTCACCTTATTTATCCTGATGATTTATTACATTGGAAACAGTATTTACACACTATTTCATTAAATGGCGAAACTCAGCAGGCACCGAGTGAAATAGAAATACGTATTTTGCATAAGAATGGAGATGTACGTTGGGTTACGTTTAATAGTACCTGTGTTAAATGTGCAAAAGATGAAATTATTGGTTATCGAGGCTCCTGTATTGATATTACAGAGCGCAAAGCCTTTATTGCCGATTTGGAACAAGCGCATAATAAAGTGCAACAAGCACAAACAGAACTCCAACACCTTAATACAGAGTTAGAACAGCGGGTGATTCAGCGTACCAGTGAGTTAGCACAAGCCAATACAGAAATCACGCTACTAAATAATAGGTTGAAAGCTGAAAATTTACGCTTAGAAACTGAGCTTGATGTGGCGCAGCGATTGCAGGAAATGGTACTTCCTCGTAAAAAAGAGTTGTCGCAAGTAGAAGGTTTAGCCATTTCAGCCTTTATGTTACCTGCAACAGAAGTGGGTGGGGATTATTATGATGTCTTGCATTACAATAATAGCTTAACCATTGGTATTGGAGATGTTACAGGACATGGCTTAGAAAGTGGTGTGTTAATGTTAATGGTGCAAACCGCTATTCGTACCTTATTGGTGAATGGGCACATGTGCTTCAATAACTTATTACAAATTTTAAATAATATTATTTATGATAATTTGCAGCGAATGGTGTTAGATAAAAGTTTAACTTTGCTATTATTAAACTATGAGTATGAGAGTGATACATTTCAGTTAACAGGACAGCATGAAGAGGTATTAGTTGTTCGCCGTCACGGAGAAGTTGAGCGTGTCGATACTTTTGATTTAGGTTTTGTTATTGGCTTAGATGATGATATTAGTGAGTTTATACAAAAAACCCCGATTAAACTGAATAATGGTGATGGAATTGTACTTTATACTGATGGGATTACAGAAGCATTAAACGACCAGAAAGAATTATATGGATTGGAGCGATTATGTGATGTGGTAAGTCACCACTGGCATCAAAGTAACCAAACTATAGAAAATGCAGTGATTAATGATGTAAAGCAGTATGCAGGAACAAGGGAAATTGATGACGATATGACCTTAGTCATTATTAAGAAAACCCATGATACCCCTTATTTTAACCCTACTAATAAGAGCTATTAACCTGTTATGAGCAATTGTCATACCATTCATATTTTATGTTTTGGCAATGTACTACATAGTGATGATGGCTTTGGTGAAGCGGTTTATCATGCATTAAATAGCACTCAACTTCCTAAAGAAGCCGCTGTTTATAATGTAGGGGTTGCAGGTTTAAATGCATTATCTTTATTTGAAAATTGCCGCTATGTGATACTCATTGATGCACTGCGCTATGGAGCAGAAATAGGACAGTTGCATGATTTTGATCCTGATAAAGAAGGCTTTTATGATCAGGAACTTGATACAGGGCATCAAGCAGGGTTGTTATATTTATTGCATGCAGTAAAAAGTATAGTACACCCCTCCCCCACTATCACAGTGATGGGAGTCACAATACAGGATGTACACGCATTTAATATAGGTTTATCACCTATTATTGCTGCAGCAGTACCGCTAACTGTAGATAAAATAATAGAAAAAATTTCTCACTGGAACGGTGAATAAGACGAGATACTGCTATGTCTATACCTGACAATGTATTACCTATTGAAATTATTGAATCACTGTCATCAGAACGTTGGATGGGGCGTGTTCGATTCCCTAAAAAACGTCACCCTAGTAAAGTGATTATTTTTGCTCAATCAGAGCATTATGCAGCTATTTTAGCGCATTGTCCTCACGAAGGTTATAATTTAAAAGATGCGCCTTTAGATCAACAGGGTTGTTTGACTTGTCCGTTACATGGACAAACTTTTCAAATTTTTGGTGAAACCAATGTTGCTTATCCAATACAAAAAATTGATCAACAATTTTATTTATATCCTAAAGATACGGCAGTTAATTTAAAATCAAAAAATAAACATAAAGAGAGTAATAAAGATAATTCTTCACACCAATTAAAAGAAGAGCTTGCGGCACTACGTCATGCTCATTCAACTCAAGAACAACAAATGTTACATATTACCCGTTCAATGGATAATATGTTATGTGAGGTTGAAACCCAGCGAAATAGCTTAACAAAAATTAATGCATCCCAAAAAAGTCTAAATGCTTTTATTGAGCGTGTCACAAATAGTATGGATGATTTATTAATTGTTGTGACGATGAAAGGCTTAATTCAAAAAGTTAATATTAAAACCTGCAAAGATCTTGGTTTCTCAGAAGAGGAACTCATTGGAATGCCTGTTGATAAGCTATTATTTCTTGAAGAACTGCCTAGTAGTGATAAAGCACCACGTTTATATACATCACAGTTATTAGAAGCAGTAGTTTATCCTCAGTATTATCAAGGAGAGCATCACCTTGTTACTAAAGAAATCGTGGATGAGCCCCCTATTTATTTGTTACGCGGGAGCTTACTACACAGCCCACAAGGTAAACAGGAAGGCGTGGTATTATTAGCCACAAATATTACCTCTTTAAAAAATCGTGAACGGGCATTAATGGAAGCGGAAGAAACCTTTCGTCTTACCACAACAGCAGCACAAGATGCCATTATTTTAATTGATAATAATGATATTGTTTATTTTTGGAATAAAGCTGCGGCAGATATGTTTGGTTATACTGCTGAAGAAATTTGTGGGCAAAAATTACATGATTTAATTGTTCCTGAGAAGTATCAAGAAGATTTTAGAAAAAAATATGCTATTTTCCGCTTAACAGGTGAAGGTAATAAAATTGGGCAAACTCGAGAGCTTGAAGCCTTACATCGTGATGGTAGTATGTTCCCTGTCGAGTTAGCTGTCTCAGCAGTACAGATCAAAGGAGAGTGGCATGCCATTGGTTTAGTGCGTGATATTACTGAGCGTAAACAGACTGAAGAGGCTTTACATACTGCAAAACAAATGGCAGAAGCTGCTAATGAGGCAAAATCAGCTTTTTTAGCTAATATGAGTCATGAAATTCGCACACCAATGAATGCAATTATTGGTATGACTGACCTCACCCTCACTACAGATTTAACTGATAAACAGCGTAATTATTTACATAAAGTTCAATTATCTTCCCGTAATTTACTAAGAATTATCAATGATATTTTAGATATTTCTAAAATTGAAGCCGGTAAATTACACATGGAAGAAATTCCTTTTACCTTGGAAGAAGTTTTTTTAAACTTAAGTACCGTCATTAATTTCAAGGCAGAGGAAAAAGGCTTAGAATTTATTTTAGATACTGATGCAGATATCCCTTCACAATTATCAGGTGACCCCCTACGTTTAGGTCAAATTCTCATTAACTTATGTGGAAATGCAATAAAATTTACCCATACAGGAGAGGTTGTTGTACATACCCGTTTGTTACGTAAAACACAGCAACATGTGACCTTAGAGTTTTCAGTGACTGATACAGGGATTGGTTTAACTTCAGAGCAGCAAGCTAAGTTATTCCAAGCATTTAGCCAAGCAGATGAATCAACAACCCGCCAATATGGTGGGACTGGCTTAGGCTTAGCAATTTGTAAAGAATTGGTTGAAATGATGGGTGGGGACATTTATGTTAAGAGTGAATTAGGTCAAGGCAGTCAATTTATTTTTACTGCTATTTTTGCCTATGAGTATGAGCAATCTATCCATGATATCAATGCTCACTCGGTTTTAACACACAAACATATTCTTGTTGTTGATGACAATGCCAGTACACGCGAAACCTTAGAAGCGATGCTAGAATCTTTTTCACTCTCAGCTACGATTGTGGAAAGTGGGGAAAAAGCACTAGATTTATTAGTTCATCAGAAAAAACATTATGATTTAGTGTTACTTGATTGGCGTATGCCTGAAATGAATGGGATTGAAGTGTGTGAAAAGTTACGCGAACAGCTTGATCCTGCCAACTCACCCTCTATTATCATGTTATCAGCCTATGGGCGTGAAGAAGTGATGAAACAAGCTCATCAAGCGGGGGTAGAGCAATTTTTAATTAAACCTATTACCCACTCTATATTGTTTGATTCCATTACAACTGCTTTAGGTCACAGTGATTTTCATCAAGCCAGCATAGCCCCCCAAAATCATAGCAATGAAGCTGTTGATTTAAGTGAATTACAAGGGGCACGTATTTTAGTTGCTGAAGATAATGAAATTAACCAAGAATTAATTGAAGAAATTCTAAAACAAGCTGGTTTCCATGTAACCTTAGCTAATCATGGGCAACATGCGTTAGATTTATTGGATAAACATCAGTTTGATGCTGCCTTAATTGATATTCAAATGCCTATTATGGATGGTTATGAAACGGTACGATGTATTCGTAAAAATCCAAAATATGAAAAATTTCCTGTGATCGCGATGACAGCCAATGTCAGTGCGGAAGATCAACAACAGTGTTTAGCCGCTGGAATGAATGCCCATACAGGTAAACCAATTAATAGAGAAATATTGTTTAATTTACTAAAACAATGGGTACCAAAAAAAGAAACTGGGGCTATTGTAGTACAAAATACACACTCCCCCTCCTCTACAACAGCTACAGCTGTGGACTACCCTGATATGTTAGCTGGGTTAGACGTAGCTAAGGGGATTGAATTAATGGGGGGGAATGTTGATTTATATATGAAGTGTCTAGATTTATTTTTAGATAAATATGCGGAAATTGGAGAAAATATTAGTACTGCACTAGAAAAACAAGATTGGGACAATGCAGATAATATTTTGCATTCCTTAAAAGGAGTCTCTGGCAATTTGGCTGCCACCACATTATTTAAAACAATTAATGAATTTAGAGAGGCTATTACTGAACATAATAGTGTTGAAGCATTAAAGATAAATACTTTATTTGGTGTTGCACTTCAACAATGTATTCAAAGTATTACTGAGCTAAAAACAATACAACATAATGCACTTAGTGATACAGGGACAAAAGTTGAAATTACAGATAAGAAACAATTAAAAGAGCAGTTAATTTTATTAGAAGGCATATTAAAAGAATATGCCTATGTTCCACCTGATAATTTATATATTATTGCCACCTATTGCAGTACAGACATACAAAAAGATCATTACCAACAGCTTGAACTTGCTGTCCAAAATTATGAATATGATGAAGCAAATGATTTATTAGCCGCATTATATGGTACATTTAATCTGTAACAAATGAAGAATTCATTTGAACCTTAAATCTAACTCTGTACACTGTTCCCTTTTTACTCCTTTATTTAGAGAATTCACACAACACATGAGCTTAACAAAATCACAAAATCGTTTTTTACGCGGTAAAGCCCACCATTTAAAACCTGTTTTAATGGTTGGTGATAAAGGGATCACAGAAAACTTATTAAAAGAGTTAAATACAACATTAGAAACCCATGAGCTAATCAAAGTCACTATTGCTGCTGAACGTGATGAGCGTAAAATTATCAGCGAAGAACTATGCCATGAAAGTGGTGCAGCCCTCGTTCAATCTATTGGACGTATTAGTATTTTATACCGCCCTGCTGAAAAACCTGTTATCAAACTACCTAAATAAGAGATTTTTGTCATGGATGTCAAAATTGCACCCTCATGGAAACACCGTTTACAGAGCGAATTTGAAAAACCGTATTTCCAACAGCTTACAGAGTTTGTACGTCATGAATACCAAACCACAGCGGTATTCCCAAAAGGACGACAGATTTTTAATGCTTTTGATCGGTGTGATTTTGACAAGGTAAAAGTCGTTATTATCGGACAAGATCCTTATCATGGTGATAATCAAGCTAATGGATTATGTTTTTCTGTCAATGATGGCGTTAAAACACCGCCTTCTTTAAAGAATATTTTTAAAGAAATTAATACTGATTTAAACCAGCCCATCCCAAATTCAGGCAATTTAGAACGCTGGGCAGATCAAGGTGTGTTACTACTAAACTCTATTTTAACTGTCCGTGCACACACAGCTGCCTCACACCGAGGTAAAGGTTGGGAAACCTTTACTGATGCTGTGATTAAATTGATTTCTGATGAACGTGAACAAGTTGTTTTTATTTTATGGGGACGTTATGCGCAAAATAAGGGACAAGTAATTGATACAAAAAAACATTGTGTATTAAGTTCCGCTCACCCTTCCCCTTTATCAGCACGGCATTTTTTTGGTTGTCGACACTTTAGCCAAGCCAATGCTTATTTAGCTAATACACAACAAACACCTATTGAATGGTAATATTTCCATTCCTGCTCCTTTATTTTATTCCATATAACTAGTAGATTATTATGATGACACCCTCTTTACCGCATGACCTTGTGGAAACTGTTCGCTGTGCTTTGGCAGAGGATATTGGCTCAGGGGATATCACTGCACAACTTGTTGCGAAAGATAAACAGGCACAGGCGCGTATCATTAGCCGTGAACCTGCCATTATGTGTGGGCAAGCATGGGTAAATGAAGTATTCAAACAGATTGATGCAAATGTAAAAATTACATGGTTAGTTAATGATGGGGGTGCTATAGCAGCAGATCAGGAATTGTGCCGTATACAAGGTAATGCACGCAGCTTACTCACAGGGGAGCGTACTGCACTGAATTTTATTCAAACTCTTTCAGCTACAGCAAGCCAAGCACATACTTATACACAGCGTATTGCAGATACTACAACACGGATTCTTGATACCCGTAAAACCATTCCTTGTTTACGTACAGCACAAAAATATGCAGTGGTTTGTGGAGGGGGAAAAAACCATCGTATTGGTTTATTTGATGCCTTTTTAATTAAAGAAAATCATATTGCTGCAGCTGGATCAATTGCTGCTGCGGTCAATGCAGCGCGTCAACTTGCTGCTGATTTACCTGTTGAAGTAGAAGTGGAAAACTTAAGAGAAGTCCAACAAGCATTGGATGCAAAAGCTGATATTTTATTATTAGATAACTTTAGTATTTCATTACTTTCAGAAGCCGTTGCACTTACACAACAACGAGCAAAATTGGAAGCATCAGGTGATATTACTTTGGATAATGTACGAGAGGTTGCCCTAACAGGGGTTGATTTTATTTCTATCGGCGCGATCACAAAGCATATACGGGCAACAGATTTATCTATGCGATTTATTGATTAATTGAAGTTATGCACTCATCAGAAGATTATGATATTTATAAAGCTGTAGCGGCATTGCATACAATGTCACTACAGCAAGTATCTAATAACACAGATAAAATTTTTTACTCTAAATTATCACTGGTTTCTTGCTGTAACTCAATACTCCCCGTGCCTTTTAGTCCTGAATTACTGCCATATTGATTAGAAGGTGTCCCCACACTTCCTGATAAATCATTGCCTTCAATCACTAAGCGATATTCTGCATGACTTCCCCAGTTACTAGTGGTATGAGTGAAGGTATAGCCTCGTGTACGCTTTAAAGTTAATAAATGACGTGTACGACTATCATGGGCTAATAAAATATCATCCCCTTCTTCCTCATTACTTAAACTTTCTTCTACTTCTTGGGCAGAAACCCATGTTGTTTCACCTTCTTCATCTTTAGTTGAATATTGCGTTTCTACATACCCTGCTAAATCAGCATGCAGCTCATTTTCAGGTTCTGCTTCTGTGGTCGCATGTTTAACTTCTGCAAAGACTAAACTATCTTGTATCATCTTAAAGTTTAGTGTGGTGGCATACACATGTTTACCTGCACTGTAATACTTGCCTGACCATGTTGTATTCAATAGTAATTGTTGTAATAAGGCAGCAGAAGGAAGCTGCTCTTCTACACGAAAAATAGAAAAAGTATTCTCATGTTGATTAAAACCAATATGGATTTTTTTAAGGATGGTATCATTTCCAGTGGTTACTTTTACAGCTGTTACAGCTAGTTCAAGCGGGGAGGATTGTGTTTGTAGTCCACTGTGACTAAAATCCACATCTGCTGCAAACACAGAAAGGCTTGTGCAACTGACAAGCCCAACTAAAGGAAAAAGGTATTTTTTTAACATTAGGGTTTTCACATCTATATTATTATTCAAATAATAAAAGTATACCACGCACAGCTATGACACGATCTAAATCGTATCATAAGTGATGAATTTTTATGGTTTGTTAGCTATTAGATAGCAAAATACAGTTCATGTAATGCCCCATCAGTGGTGTAATTAGCTTCACTACTTTGAATTGTCCCAGCCCCAACTTCATTATCATCAGCACGCGATTCTAATACAATGGCAATTTCATTGGGAATATTATTAAAGCCAACATAGATTCCTCTAATTGTGCCTTTTACTGTATTTGAAGCACTACTGGTAGCAACCCCTGTAATCCCCCCAAATGCATTTAAAGGCTGTGTAAAGGATTCATTTTTGGTTGCATCTGTAGACCCTGTGACTAATCCTGCATTACGTAAATGTAACCAAAACATACGGGTTTCATCAGTATTTGTTGTACTTTCATCAAAAGCCCCTGTAATAACCCCATTACCATTCCCTTTTTGGGTTGCCACTGTTAACCCAAAACGATCAACACGGTTATCATCTCCCGGAGTGGCTCGATAACGATCTTGGTAACTGTAAATAGCTGCTGCTACTCCATCAACAGAGTTTTCTAAATTTTTTACTTTTGCATTAGTAATAATTTCTTGCCCTTTTAAAACCCCACCTAAAAGTAACCCAATAATAACCAAAACAATAGCTATTTCCACCAATGTGAAACCTGATTGCTGTTTCATACTCAATCCTCCAACTTTCTACAATACAAGGAGGTATATGCATCGCTTTCCATAGTATCCGCAAACAACCTACTGCTAAAAAATTAAAAATATTAATGCAATATACTATAATCCAATTTGTTTATTTATTTTTATTTTCTGATAATTGTTTTAATTTTTCATTTAGAAAGCTAATTTCATTATCATCAGTAATATAGCCTTTTGCTAATATCCCACCAATAATTTGCTGCGCTTGTTCCCACTCTTCTAGATCTTCAAGAATAAAAATATGCATTTCTTGTGCCCATGCAGGCATAGTGGGTGTGGCATGATCTGTTATCGCGCTTGCATACTGTAAAGCCAGTGGTAAATCATGTAAGCGATGCTTTGCCAACACTGTAGCATAGGCTAACCACTGCCAACGTTCACTAGGGTTTTCTAAAAACTGTGTGTAAACAAATGTCAACATTTGCCGCTGCTTTGCTTCACTTCTCACACGTGTATAAAGTTGACTACTTAAAAATAAGGGATATTGGGCAGCTGGGTCTTGTTTTAAAATAACTGTTAACCAATCCGTCAACTTATCATAATTCAATTGATCATAAGATAAAAATTGTCCTTTTTGAATATCTGCATTTTGTAACCATAAAGTTAAAATTTTACTCAGACTGATATTGTCTCCCATACTCATTATTTCAAGTATAGTTGTTGAGGGGGGAGAAGGTAATGATTTTATTTGAGTCGGTGCATCATAAAAATTTAAGTTTACAAAACTGATTTGTAGTATGAGGCATAAAAGAAAAAAAATAGGCATTCTTTTAGTTAAAAAAAATAAATTCTTCACTATACTCTAAACACCTATTCATAATTATTTTTGCCAGTTCATTATATTCTACTCTTCCTTAAAATTAAGATAGGTTTAGTTATTTACCTTGATTTTAAGAAGTGTTTTAAATGAACTGGCAATAAGTTTTTAGTATTTAATTCACACTGTTTTAGCGATCTAAGGCAGTCAAACTGGCTTGAAGTTCATCAATAGATTTTCCTTTGAGTTCTTCTTCTTGCTTTGTATGAATCGCTTCTAAAATGCGTTGACGTTGGTTAGCGATATCAGCCTCTGCTTTACGTTTGGCTTGTTCTGCCATAATCACCTCGATAATGTGTTTGACAATATCAAGTTTAAATTTAGCGGCGAGAGCTTCAGGTTGCTCTGTTGGTTTCACAAAGCTATCTTCTGAATTTTCACGGATTGTACGTGAGAGTGATTTAGCCAATGAATCCAGTGATAAGGTTTTTGGATTCTTGTGCTGGAGGGGTAAACTCCAAAGATCTTCAACAGTGAGCATCCCTTTAGGGGTAGAAAAACGTAATTTTTCACGTGAAGCTTTTTCAAATAAATCTGACATTATACGTTGCTCCTTAAAATTGTACTTTCAGTACTTGGTTAATATGTTGCCCAGTTAATTTAACGGTTACCATATCGTGGCGCGTAGAACTAAAACCAACCCCGCTTAATTGCTGAGCACTTGGTTCACATAATGTTTTAGCCCCTAAAACTTCAAACACTTTACGGTGAGGCATTAACTTATCACATAGAAATTCGTTGTAAATTCCACGTGTAGGCAAAGGATTTAAACACTCATCTAATATGAAAAACCAGTGCTTATTACCTATTTTTTGATCATCCCAATGGTTAGGACTAAACATCACCATCTTCACATCACAATAGGCTTCGGTTTTGATACCCCAAGTATCTTGTGATAAACCACCAGAAACAATACCTTTATTCATATTAGACACTGTGATTTTTTTACCATCATACTGCAAAGTAAATACAGTAACTGTTGCCCCTTTCCCTTCTTGAACATCCGCAGTGTATGAATACTCTGTGATAACCCCATCACATTCAAGCTCTATACGGAAGCCAACATCTTTAGTTTCACGTTTCGCATAATTATTCACACAGATTTTATATGTGCCTTCACGTAAATCTTGACGGTTCCAACATACATTTTCAACTGCATCTCGAATACGCTCGGAACCTGCATTCATATCGACATCAAGCTTGCCACTTTTATGACCATAGTAGATATGATTACCTGATGGTTCGTATACATGAATATCTAAATCATCAGTGTTAAACCAGTTAAGACTCACACGCAAATAGGCATCAGTACGCCCGCCTGCCCGTTTAACTTTCTCTTTAATCGAGTCCGTGACACCACCTGCATAACTCCATGCAAAGTTATTATCCCATTTAAACAACGGGCTTGGTTGGTCTGTACAGGCTGTGGTAACACTCACTAAGTTAGCTTGATGAGTATTTTCTATAAATAACTCTACTTTATCTGATTTAGGTAAGTAATGTGCCATAAAATCATCAATACTAATTTCACGGGTTGGGGTCTGTTTTTTATGTGCTTTGACTTCACGCAGCAACATATTTTCAACAGAATCACGCATCATGCTAGAGGTATCACGATTTGCCCATAATACATTGTTCACACTCACATCTTCAGCCACAGCATAACGACGACGTAAAGCCTCTTCAAGCTCTAAAGACTTGATAGTTTTCATAGCTGATTTAACCATCCCCGTGGTGATAGGCGCATGTGTACGTTTGTAATTCGTTGGGGCAACCTTGGCTTCAAACAGGCTGACCGCGTCATCTAATGAAAAACCATCAGAAATATCTTCAGCTAAAGTACCAATCACTGTATTTTTAAATCGTGCCACAGGGTGATGGACATGTGACCAAATAAAATTCTCTTGCTCTACTTCAGAGTCAATTTCATGATATAGACGGATAAAATCACTAAATACTACAACACTCTCTAAAAACTCTTCACCACGATACAAAGAACCATTGTTAATTAAATCTTTCACGGTCTCTAACACTTCAGGTCTGAAATACTGTAACCCCGAACGGAAAACATGGGCGGCTGATGTAGCCTCCGCCCGCTGGGCTCCAATCTGATTCGTGACAAATTTATCGGGCAGTACGCACGAGAAGTGGTAGTTTTTACGCGTGCTCCCATCCTCAAGTAGCTGTATATTAGATTTTATAGAGACTTGCTTTTCAGGATTTAAGTATATCGTTTTAATATCATATTCATTTAATAAAGTTGATAATTTTTTAGCAATTGCGGCATAAGGTTCTTTAATATTAGGGGCATCCCACACTGAAACACGTTGACCTTTAATAATAGCAACTACACGACCTATATTATGTATAAAACGCTTACATGCATTACAGTCATGCTCTGTACGCTCTATTACCATTGGGTTATTTTCTTTAGAGAAGGAAGCTAAATAGGCATCCCATAGCTCATGTTTATCTATATCTAAAACGTAAAGGTCATGTTTAGCCATTTTATCAAAATGTACTCGTATATCATGAGCAAAATCTTTAAAGTTCATTTTTAATTTCCTTGTACTATTTGTAGTGATAAATACACAGCCTTAGTAGTGAGCTTTTTTAGCACAGTCAATAAGGCATATATTATGGTGTACGCAAAGTCTTTTCTGCGTTATAACCATTCTTTATTATGAATATAAAATAAACGTGTTATTTATAAGAGACTGTCGGTGAATATTTAAACATTATGTTAAGAACAGAGTATTTATAAATATCCTAGATATAGGTCATGATATTTTTTATAAAAAATACATGCTCTTAATAATTTCTAAATAAAATAATATAGATAAATCATCATACAAATACACTATGTGCTATTTTTCGTATTTTTATAAGTTTATATAAATAAGCTTTAAAATAGAAGGAATATAACTATATTTTCTTTCTTTTTAAGACAATAGCTTATAAATCCTCTCTATTTTATTTAATTTTCCTTTAATTAAAATGAGTTCACATTTTATGATAGCTATCTCTTAAAATTTGCTCTTATAACAATTAAAAGCTTGAGTAGTTAAATTGATTATAAAATCACAACTTCCTTTAGTGGCTCATTTTATAGTTTCATATACAGCAAAAAATACAGAATAATATGCCATGATTTAATGCGAATACACTTGTGTTACCATAATGGCTTATTTGAATTTTGTGCTTCTGTTTTACTTCTTTTATATCAATTCGGTTATACATTTATGGATGTTATTTTAGCTCAGCCTCGTGGTTTTTGTGCAGGTGTAGTACGTGCTATTGAAATAGTTGAACGTGCTTTAGATATTTATCCTCACCCTGTTTATGTTTTGCATGAAATTGTACATAATCGTTATGTTGTCGATAATTTACGCCAACGTGGAGCGATTTTTATTGAAAGCTTAGAAGATGTACCTGAAGGGGCAGTCTGTATTTTTAGTGCCCATGGTGTTGCAAATGTGGTGGTAAAAAATGCGCAATCACGAGATTTAAATGTGATTGATGCCACGTGTCCATTGGTCACAAAAGTGCATACTCAAGCACAACGTTATGCACAACAAGGCTATGACATAGTTATTGTCGGTCATGCAGGGCATCCTGAAGTAGAAGGCACACGTGGCTGTGTTGAGGGGACTGTACATGTACTGTGTTCAACAGAAGAAGTGGAAAATTTAAATTTACCTAAAGAGACAAAACTGGCTTATGTTACCCAAACAACATTAAGCATTGATGATACTCGTGATGTAATTGCCGCCTTAAGTAAGTATTACCCAAATATTAAAGGTCCAGAACTGAATGATATTTGTTATGCCACCCAAAACCGCCAAAATGCAGTTCGTGAACTGGCTAAAACTATTGATCTTTTATTAGTTGTTGGGGCACATAATAGTTCTAATTCTAATCGTTTACGTGAACTAGGTGAGCAAGTAGGTGTTGATTCTCATTTAATTGAAACAGCTGAAAATTTAGATAAAGCATGGTTTATTGATAACCCACGTGTTGGGGTGACCGCAGGTGCATCTGCCCCTGAGATATTAATTCAAGGTGTACTTGATCAGCTCAAAGCATGGAACATTACGCAGGTGACACAAATGGATGGCGAAGAAGAAACCACTACATTTAAAATCCCTGTCGAATTATTACAAAAATCAACTGCCCAAAAATAAGCATTTTCGTTTACAATAGGCGTTTATTTACCCCTTTTTTAACTCTTCAGCATTAATAAAAGAGCTTATGGAACTTTCCTCACTTACCGCTGTTTCCCCTATTGATGGACGTTATGCTAGTAAAACGATTGATTTACGTGCAATTTTTAGTGAATACGGATTAATTCGTTACCGTGCTCAAGTTGAAATTCGCTGGTTACAAGCCTTAGCTAACCATTCAGGTATTCCAGAAGTCCCTGCATTTAGTGAAGAAGCACATGCCGTTTTAGATAAAATGGTCACTGATTTTGATACAGCGGATGCCCAGCGTGTCAAAGATATTGAGCGCACGACTAACCATGATGTCAAAGCTATTGAATATTTATTGAAAGAAAAAATTGCTGATAATGCTGAATTAAATGCAATCAATGAGTTTATTCATTTTGCCTGTACTTCTGAAGATATCAATAATTTATCTCATGCTTTAATGTTACAAGAAGCACGTCAAAGCGTCCTTTTACCACAAATGGATACATTGATTGAAGCATTAAGTGGCTTAGCTGCACAGTATGCCGATATTCCCATGTTATCCCGTACACATGGACAATCTGCCTCTCCGACAACCTTAGGGAAAGAGATGGCAAACGTTGCTTATCGTTTACAACGTCAGCGTAAGCAAGTTGCTGAAGTGGAAATTTTAGGAAAAATTAATGGGGCAGTGGGGAACTTTAACGCCCATTTATCTGCCTACCCTGAAGTAGAGTGGGAAACCTTTGCTGAAGAATTTGTCACCAGCTTAGGCGTGCAATGGAACCCTTACACCACACAAATTGAGCCGCATGATTACATTGCAGAATTATTTAATGCCACTGCACGTTTTAACACCATTTTAATTGATTTCTGTCGTGATATTTGGGCCTACATCTCTTTAGGTTACTTCAAGCAAAAAACTATTGCAGGTGAAGTGGGTTCTTCCACTATGCCGCATAAAGTCAACCCCATTGATTTTGAAAATGCAGAAGGAAACTTAGGTATTGCCAATGCCTTATTTGATCATTTAGCCACTAAATTACCTATTTCTCGCTGGCAACGTGATTTAACTGATTCCACTGTATTACGTAATTTAGGCGTAGGCGCAGCACATAGTGTGATCGCTTATGGTTCTGCCTTAAAAGGGGTTGGTAAATTAGAAGTGAATGAAGCCCGTATTGCTGTGGATATTAATAATGCATGGGAAGTATTGGCTGAACCAATTCAAACCGTGATGCGTCGTTATGCCATTGAAAAACCGTATGAAAAGCTAAAAGATTTAACACGCGGACAAGGGATTACCCAAGAACGCTTACAAGTGTTTATCAATGATTTAGCCATTCCTGAAGCAGAGAAGCAACGTTTATTAACTTTATTACCACAAACCTATATTGGTAATGCCGTTGCACAAACGGAAGAGCTTGCTCAACGTTTAGCTAAAATAAGCTAAAAATCCTCGCTTATTAATTTAGTAACGTGTTAAGCCCTGCATTGTATAAATGCAATGTAGGGCTCTTGCCTATTTTACCTATCCCTAATATTTTATATAAAATATAATTCTCGTAGGTTGGTGCTGACATAGGAAGCCCAACATCATAAAGCTTCAGCATCTGAGCGGGTATACATGTCCAACCAATCCTCCGCTAAAAAAAAACCTGTTTTACAGCACTCTCCTGCTCATCCCCCCGTATTACAGCCTCATGCCACAGCAGCAGTCAAAAGCTATAAAGCCTACCCTTTAACACAGAAAAATCTTAATTTTCCTGAGCAATTACCTGATGATTGGCATGATCGTGCCATTAAAAAATTAGCTGAATTACTGACCTCTTCGCGTAATTTACGTACTTATTTAGATAGCTGCGTTAAATGTGGAGCCTGTGCAGATAAATGCCAATTTTTTATTGGTACAGGTGATCCAAATAATATGCCCGTAGCACGTCAAGATTTATTACGTAATGTATATAAACGTTATTTTACATGGTCAGGAAAATGGTTTCCTAAATTAGTAGGGGCAACAGATTTGACCCCCGAAATCCTAGAATCATGGTATATCTACTATTATCAGTGCTCTCAATGTCGTCGCTGTGCTGTGTTTTGTCCTTATGGGATTGATACCGCAGAGATTGCAATGGCAGCACGAGAAATTTTAAATACTCTTGGGCAAGGGCAACGCTATTGCAATGAAATTATAGAAAAAGCTGAAACCTTGGGGAATAACCTTGGCTTACCTGCCCCCGCACTAAAACATACTTTAGCTTTTTTAGAAGAGGATTTAGAAGAAGAAACGGGCGTTTCAATTCGCTTACCTTTAGATAAAGTTGGTGCTGATATTTTATTGGTCACCCCATCAGCTGATTTTTTTGCAGAGCCGCATATTGAAGGATTTTTAGGCTATGCAAAAGTGTTTCATCAAGCAGGTTTATCATGGACAGTGAGCACCTTAGCCTCTGAAGCAGCAAATTTTGGCTTATTTATCGGCAATCCTGAGCATATGTCACAGCTTGCACTGCGTATTAAGCAAGCAGCCAAAAAGCTGGGGGTAAAACGGATTGTCTTTGGAGAGTGTGGTCATGCATGGCGAGTTGCCCACCAATATTTCCCGCAACTAGTGGGCGAGATGGATTTTCTTGATCCTGATTACCCTATCCCACAACATATTTGCGAATTAACCTATGATTTATTGCAAGCTGGTCAATTAAAATTAGATAAGTCAGCCAATGCAGATTATCGTGTCACCTTTCATGATTCTTGTAATATTGCACGCTCATCACGTTTAGGCACTGAAGCGGGTGGGCAATTTGATATTCCCCGCGCACTATTAAAAGCAGTTTGTGAACATGTTTATGATATGCCAGAAGAATCAATTAAAGAGAAAACCTTTTGTTGTGGTGGCGGGGGGGGGTTACTTACTGATGAGTTATTACCTGTACGTATAAAAGGTGCACTCCCCAGAATGCGTGCGTTACAACAAGTTGTTACTAATCATGATGTAACACATTTAGTCAGTATTTGCGCAATTTGCAAAAGCCAATTTAGTAAAGTATTACCTGAATATGGTTTTAAAATGGATCAAATACTGAGTTTGCATCAATTGGTGGGCAATGCATTGATATTTGAACAAAATAATGATGAATAGCTTTCTTTATGTATAGTAAAGTGGGGAGGGGTTAATATGAAAAATATTACACCTTTCTGAGTACAAACATTTGATAATTAAATTCATTGAAATATTGTTGGCAGATAGTTAACTCCTCTTCAATATCTTTCAGAGCAGGTGATGTCATCATTTCCCCCTTTATAGCATTGATTCTTTCTTGAAGTGGGTTGTAGTAGGCTCTCCAAGCCTCTTCGCTTAATGTAAAGTGATTCAGTACTTCATAACCAATATTTTCTGCGTGCTGAATACGCTCTGCCACTGTTGCCATATCTGGATAGGCTTTTTTCCAGTATGATAAAGCTTTTTCACTTGGGTTATTGGTAATCCAAACCAAATCACTCATCACCAATATACCGTCACTTTCTAGCAGTTTTTTCCATGCTTTAAGTGCATTGGTCACTCCGATAATATAAGCACTCCCTTCTGCCCAAATCACATCAAAGCTTGCTTCTTTAAAGGGTAATTCTGTCATACTTGCACAGAGTATTTCTATTTTATTATCCACCCCCATTTCTTTAGCCGGTTCAAATAAACGTTCAAGTGCTATAGAGTCATTATCCACTGCGGTAATCTGAGCAGTGGAATGTTTAGCTAAAACAATGGTTGCAACACCTTTCCCACACCCCAGCTCAAGAATGTTCTTTGGTACAAATGGGATTTTTGAAAATGCTGTTAATGTCTCAGAATCTAGCCCCGGTCCCCATTTATCTAATTCCTCATATACATGAAAAAAATCAGCCATATAACGGTCATGTTTATTCATATTTTTTGATAACCACTTTAATCTTAATGCTTCTTTTTCATTGAAGCCTTGTTTTATTAACCAATCTAAATGTGCATTGGGGGCAATGCTGTCGATGACTTCATGCCATTCTTTATGCCCTTTTTCACCTAATAATGCTAAGAGTAAACGCCTAGCGTTCTGTTTTTCAGTAATCTCATTATCTAATTGAGATAACCGATTAAGCAGCACTTGCCTATTTATCTTTGCATTTAAACACGCTTTACATTCCTTGAGAGTAAGCCCAGCTGCATGGAGTTGCTGTATCAGCCTTAAACGTTGGGCATCGTATTCACTATATATGCGATAACCATTACTGAGCCGTTTCCCTTCAATCAAGCCTAGCTTTTCGTAATACAATAATGTGGTTCGTGATAATCCAACCTGCTTTGCAAGTGCTGATATGCGATACATCAATTTTTCCTGTTACATAAGAGTTAACCCTCATAGAAAATTATCATAAACTATAAGGTAGTAGATAGGTCAATACATGATTTTAAAGTTAGCAGATTTTTAAATGGTGAAAAAATATAGATAGTTCTGAAGATATCAGCTTATGAGGGTATTTTTTGACAAGTTAATATTTTAGTATTCCCAACCTTGATAGGTTTCATTCTTATTTTTCATATCTTCATAAAGCCACACCATACGATCTAAATACCAACTTTTACCAATATAGGCGAGGCTAATACCTAGTACTGCGCCCCATACTGAGTAGTATACTGTTGCCCAAATGGCTAATAATAAACCAATAAAAGAAATAGTATTCAATATACTGTGTAAAGGGGTAATATGTGCATCTGGTATTTTTATTTGATCACGGTTTAAATACACCCGTTCTCCTAAAACAGCTTTTGATGCCCAGTTTTTTGTTGAAATGGGCTTTTTAAATAAAATAGGATTAAAAAATAACCATAATAAAGACAGTATTCCAAAGAGTAGATACCAGTCACCTATCCATATACGACTCCAAAAACTTAAGACAATAAACGGTAATACTGAATACCGTGTCCATACACTGATAGGGTTGGCGTGTTTCATCCAATTTTCATCAGTTAAATTAAAAAATTGGGCGACTTTTCTTTCTAAAGTCATTGATCTTCCTTTATATTTGATAAGCTTCAATGGCGTTGCTTACAACAGCCTGCACAGTCTTTGCATTATTTTTATACTAAAATAGCGCATAATGCCAAAAATGGCTTTTTAAAAATAAAAAAGCAACTAAAAATAAAATAGTTAGCCTCTGACTATACCCCTTAACCATAAAAAATTTGATATAAGGCATGTTTCTATTTTGAAGCACTTTGTATCATTTTGTACAATCGAAAGAGTACAAATGGAGAATAGAGAATTTTTTTACCTTCGTTCTTCCTTTTGTGTTCTTATATGAAAATAAAACATAACATGCCCCTTATTTTTAGCTTATTGAATATTTAACTATTTATAAATATGATTGGGTGATAATGGGGCTTTTTTATAGTATAACTACTAAAAGTGACACCGCTCATGACTACAGAACTTATTGATCGTTTTAATCGTAAAATTACTTATGTCAGAATGTCTGTCACCGACCGTTGTGATTTTCGCTGTGTATATTGCATGGACGAGAAAATGCAATTTTTACCTAGAGCGCAAGTACTGACTTTAGAAGAAATTGCCTTATTAGGACGTGCTTTTGTTGAATTAGGTGTCAGTAAAATCCGTCTCACAGGCGGTGAGCCATTAGTTCGTAAAAATATTTTAAATTTATTCGATAATTTAGGACAACTCCCTAATTTAAAAGAGTTAGTGGTGACCACAAACGGTTCACAATTGGAAAAAATGGCGCAACCACTGCGAGATGCAGGGGTAAAGCGTATTAATATCAGTTTAGATAGTTTAGATGAAGAGCGATTTCATCGTATTACCCGTACAGGACATTTAGCACAAGTATTACGCGGCATTGAAAAAGCCCTAACAGTCGGTTTTGAGAAGATTAAAATTAATGTCGTCATCTTAAAAAACCGTAATCATGATGAAGTATTAGATTTAGTTAATTTTTGCCGTGATCGTGAAATTGATATTAGTTTTATTGAAGAAATGCCACTGGGTGTGATTGGGGAGCATGATCGTGCTGAAGCTTATTATTCCAGCGATGAAATCCGTCAAGATATTACCACACAGTATGAATTAACCCCCACCACAGAAACCACTGGGGGGCCTTCTAAATACTATTATCTTGGTAATACAAAAACCCGTGTTGGTTTTATTTCTCCTCATAGCCATAATTTCTGTGATACCTGTAACCGCGTACGAGTCACCACAGAAGGACGGCTTTTATTATGTCTAGGACAAGAGCACTCTGTAGACTTAAAACGAGTGATTCGTGCTAACCCTGGGAATATTGAAGTCTTAAAACAAGCCATTATTGATGCGATGGCTATCAAACCCCAAGGGCATGATTTTAATTTACGTGGAGAACCACAAATTATGCGTTATATGAATATGACAGGAGGTTAAGAAAAGAATGCGTTATTGCCCTAAAATGTCTAATGCGGGTGTTCGCCCCACACACCCTATCACCGCAGTGGATGAGCAAGGGCAAGTACGAGCAGTGTCGATTGCAGGCGAGCTGCCATTAACTATTTATGTAGATGATAAAGAGCTGGTCACTTTGATGACTTTGGGGACATCCCCCGAGGCCTTGGCACTGGGTTATCTACGCAATCAACGCTTTGTTGATGATCTCACTGATATTGAATCGGTAGAAGTCAATTGGGAGATCGAACGCGTACACATCAAAACCGTTTCAGGGATTCGTGATTGGGACAAAAAAATGTCCAAGCGCACAGTGACCACAGGCTGTGGGCAGGGAACTGTTTTTAGTTGCAGCTTAGATAAGCTTTATGAAACTTCATTACCAACAGTACAAATCAAGCAGTCTTATATTTATGCTTTGTTGAAAAAATTATCTAAAAATAATGAAATTTATCGCCAAGCTGGTGCAGTACATGGTTGTGCATTGTGTCAGGGAGAAGAGATTTTAGCTTTTGTAGAAGATGTAGGGCGGCATAATGCGGCGGATGCTATTTCAGGTTTGATGTGGCTAAGTGATTGGGATGGCGCGGATAAAGTTTTTTATACCACGGGGCGTTTAACCTCTGAAATTGTAATGAAAACCGCCAATATGGGGATTCCTATTTTAGTTTCTCGCTCTGGTGTGACGCATATGGGGGTTGAGTTAGCACAAGAATTAGGAGTGGTGATGATTGCTAGGGCAAAAGGGCAACATTTTCTAATTTTTAATGCTGCCGATCAAGTTGAATTTGATGTAAACCCATCATAAAGATAATAGGATTCAACTGGTTTAGCTAATTGGCTGGGGGGTATCCAAACCCCAACCATTATATAAAGACAAATAGAATTTTATAGTAAATAAACTATAAATAGACTTCATTAGCTAAGTATATTTTTTGTTTACGTATTAATAAGGCTTTAATTAAAGCGATCCCCATACCAAATATAATTAACCAGCTTATATAACTTACCAATAAGGTAAAATATGTTTCATTAGTTTCACCTAACGTACTAAAGGCAAAGTAAGCATACCAAGAGCCGCCCGCAACAATAAGCCCAAACCAGATATCCATGCCTTTATATTCCATAGCATAAGCATTGCCTAGAATGACCCCAAAAATAGTTAAACGTATAAATAACTCTGGATTATTTGTCCAATACTCTGCATTACCCATATGATTATTGTAAAGCATCTCTGTGAGTTCAGAGCAAGCAATTAATATCATACCCACATGCAATATAGTATAAACAATATGCATCATTATATTTTTAGATTGGGCAGTATTACCTTTTGCAACAACGTAGAAATAAAACACCATTGAAATACTAGCAGCACCAATACATAAACCAATAGAGTAGACGCGAAATAATTGTGTAAGCAGTGAAAGTTCTATTTCAGACATAAGAATTTTATCTTTATAAATGTATTCAACGATAAAAAGAACTTTAGCAAATATATATACTAATCACAAATGATAATTATTATCATTTGCATTTTATTTGTTGGTATTGTTATATTAAAAAATAGTTATTTTAAGTTTTATGAACTAATTTATAGTTACACTTTAAATAGAAATAGGTTGGTGTATACCCTGCAATAACTTATTCATTAGCAATATTTTATATTGCCACCAACTACAATATATAAAGACAGTATTATGTACCCAAACAATAAACCTGCTACTTTTTTCAGTGTTAAACAGGTTGCAGAATATTTACAGCTTCATGAGAAAAAAGTTTACCAATTGGTAAATGAGGGTAAAATCCCTGGGACAAAAGTGACAGGAAAATGGTTATTTCCACGTGAATTAGTGGATCAGTGGCTGTTAGAATCCAGTCATGGTGGGGTATTAACGGATCGGTTGGTGATTGTTGGTAGTGATGATCCCTTATTGTATCGTTTAGTGATGCACTTGACCCAAGAGATTCAAGATAAAGCCTTAATCAGCTATACCAGTACAGGCACACAATTGGGTTTATCATTATTATCACAACGTAAAGCCGATGTATGTGGAATTCATTGGGGGCCTGTGGAAGAGAGCCATGTCCGTCATCCTGCTTTATTACAAGCTTATCCTGCCCATACACAATGGGTGTTAGTGCGTGCTTTTGAGCGTGAACAGGGGTTAATTGTTAGCCCTGAAATTTACCAACAGTATCAGCATAATGTTGCCGCTTTACTCAAAGCTCCTATACGCTGGGGAATTCGCCAAGAGGGTGCGGGCTCACAACGCTTTTTATTAGAAACTTTATCACAACATCATGTGGAATTAGCACAGTTACAAGTACAAAAAGTAGCTTATTCAGAACGAGATGCTGCTGCCTACGTTGCAACAAAACAGGTTGATATTGCTCCAGGGTCACACAGTGCCGCAGCAGAATTTGGTTTAAAATTTTTAAGCATGGGCTGGGAAGGCTTTGATTTAGCTATTAACCGAAATATTTATTTCCGTACCTTATTCCAACGACTCACTGAATATATGCAAGGGGCTGAATGTAAGCATTTATTAGGCATGTTAAAAGGCTATCGCGTTGAACGTTCTGGGGAAATTATTTCACCAAAATAATGATAAAAAATATTGTACTTCTAATTTTTTAAACAAAAAGATACAAGGCTTTGTATAGCAAAGCCTTGCTATTCCACTCTATGAGCCTACAATAAAAAATTACTTTATTCTCACCATATGATTAAAACACGATGCTGTTTAATCATTAATTGATGGCAATGCTTTACGTGCATGACGTGCAAATTCATCCTCTTCTAAAGATAAATTGTATCGCCATGTGCCTTCAGCAAAAAAATACAGGCTATTACCATCACTTTCGTAAGTGGTGATGCTGTTATCAGTTAAATCAAAAACTTGTAAGCGTGAATCTCCAAAATAATGGTAACTTAAAATCGCTTGGTTACCTTGGGATATACCTGTATAAACGCTATCATCTTCTGCACAGCCCACTTCACGCCCATAAAAATACCCTAGTGGCGTAATATATAAGCGTACAATATTACAAAATCCTTCATAATAAATGTAATAAGGACCTTCATCAGCACGCGCATTGAAGGATAAACTTAAACTAGATAAACTCAAAAGAGCTAAAAAAAGAGCTTTATATTTAAACATCATATTACCTCGTATTTATTCCATTAAATGAGTTAAAGTGTATCAATCACCCGCTCTAAAAAATTCAGTACAGCAGGTTGATTGGTAAACGCAACATTAAAGCGTAGCCACGGTGAGGGTTCTTGATGAGGGCGGAAAATATGCCCTGGGGCAAGCATAATATCTTCTTTTTCTGCTAAAGCTGCAATGGGGGCAGTATCGGTACAATTAGGCAGCTTTGCCCATAAAAACATCCCATATTCAGGTGGATGAAAAAATTGTAAACCAATTTTCTCTAGTGATTCCATTGCAGGTTCACGCGCCTGTTGTAAACGGGTACGTAGTTTTTCCAAATATTTACGATAATACCCTTCTGTTAAAATACTGTAAATAAGCCGTTCATTCATTTCTGAGGTTGTCAGATTAGTAAGCAATTTTAAATCCACTAATTCACGTGCTAAATCTTGGTGACAAGCTAAATAACCAACACGTATATTGGGTGAAATAGTTTTAGAAAAGCTATTTACATACACCACCCGCTGTAACTGATCCAAGCTGGCAATACGCGTTGTGGGTGTTCCATGAAAATCACCATAAATATCATCTTCTACAATGGTAAAATTATATTCTTCAGCTAGACGCAAAATACGATAAGCAATGGCTTGGCTTAAACTGGTTCCTGTTGGATTGTGTAGTACTGTACCAATAAAAAAAGCTTTTGGTCGGTGTTGTTTAACCAATTGTGTCATCACTTCAATATCAGGACCATCAGTATTACGTGGAACACCAATTAGTTTTGCCCCCAGTGATTTTAGATAGCCAAAGGAAGAAAAATATCCCGGATCATCGACCATCACCGTATCCCCCGCCTGTACTAAATAACGAGTGACTAAATCAATAGCATGGGTCACGCCATTAGTGGTAATAATCTCAAAGTCATCTCCTGTGACCCCAATATCATACAAATGGCGTTTTAGCTGTTGGCGTAAAGGTAAATAGCCGTAAGCATTCCCATAATCCATTAGATAGCCGCTTTGTATGCGTGACAAATGCCGTAATCCCCTTTCAATTAATTGTTTATCTTGCCATTTTTCAGGCAACCACCCCAGCCCCACAGGATGACGATGGGGTTGGGTATGAAAAGATTGATGTAATAGCCAAATTACATCCATTGCCCGATTAGGATCACAAATAGGGCTTTTTTTAGGTACTAAAGGATTTATCTGTTTAGCAATATAAAATCCTGAGCCACGTCGGGAATTCACATAACCACTGGCAACCAAACGATCATAAGCTTGCACGACGGTAAAGGTGCTGATTTTATGCTGGGTTGCAAATTGACGAATTGAAGGAAGACGTGAGCCGATACGTAATACTTTATTATCAATTTGATCTTGAATTCCACTGACAATTTGATCTATTAATGGGCGACTATCATGAGAATTTAACGTAATACTTAACATTGTACTGGTCAACCTACCTATACAGAAAATAAAGAATAAACACTACACAATCTGAAACTAAGTAATAAATTGTATATGTATTGTTTGGTATCTGTCGAGTATTGTATGCACACAGAGTAGAAAATAGTTTCAAGACTCATTGAGGTATGTATTTAGGAGAAATCAGGTGAATAATCTGCTGTTATATTCAACAACTGTATTAATTTGGGGTTCCACATTTTTTGCAATTAAGTTCCAACTCGGTTTGGTTGCTCCGATGCTATCAGTTGCCTACCGTTTTATGTTAGCGGCAGTACTCCTTATTATTTACTGTGTGATTAAGAAATACCCAATGAAGTTTACTTTACGTGAACATGGTTTTATGGCAGCACAAGGCTTTTGTTTGTTTGCGATTAACTATGTGTTTGTGTATGAAGCTGAACACTTTTTAACCAGCGGTTTAGTTGCAGTAATTTTCTCTTGCATCATGATTTTTAATATTCTGTTTTCAACTTTATTGTTAGGGCATAAAGCAGAAATACGGGTGATTATTGGTGCTGCAACAGGGCTAATTGGAATTAGTTTGGTTTTTTGGCAAGAGTTGAGTCAATTTAATTTATCAAATGGGGCGGCGGCTGGTTTATTTCTGGGCTTAATAGGGACATTATTTGCTTCACTTGGTAATATTTTATCTTCTGAGAATCAAAAAAATAATATTCCTGTTTTACAAACCAATGCATACGGTATGGCATACGGCGGTATTATGATGCTGATATTGGCGGCAGTATTAGGGAAAGAATTTACCTTTAGCTACACTATCGAATACATCAGTGCATTATTTTATTTAGCTGTATTTGGATCAATCATTGCTTTTGGCGCGTACTTAACTTTAGTGGGGCGGATTGGAGCAGGTAAAGCTTCTTATGCCACCTTGTTATTCCCACTGGTTGCTTTGTTAATTTCAACATGGTTTGAAGGATATCAATGGAATATAAACGCTTTAGTGGGTGTTGGATTGATATTATCAGGTAATTTGCTTATCATCACAAAAGTCAACATGAGAGACAAACTATTGAGGTTGTTTAATATCAAAAGTTTGGTTGTTGACTAAATTATAGTTGTGTTTGTTGCAAGGCAAGCACGCTAGTGTTATGCGCTTATAGAGTTGGTAAGAGATTATCAGCTCTATTTTTTTATCTCCCCCTGTTTACTTATTCGGTAGTTAATTTTTAGATTTTATTTATAACCCATAGGGGTAATGGTTGACCCTTCAGCGGTTATTCAATGGTAACGACAAGGGTTACCCCTACATTTCCCTCTCATTCCCATCGCCTCCTTGCGTGGGAATGCTTTCTTGAACGTATTGCGTCCTTTTTCTTAAACAACCTCTATGCTTAATTCTCCCGTAGGGTGGTAATAGCGCAGCGTATTCCACCAAACCCCGATTTCATTCATAGGGAAATTAAAAAAGGGTAGTGTCCTAGGCTGTCGAAAAATGGTTAGATATCAATAATAAATTTTCCCAGCTTTTGAATTGTCATGGTTGTAGATACTCCCTTCATAGTCAAATTCTTGTATCTTTATAGATAGGAAGAAGGAAAGTTTTAGATATAAGATAAACTAATGATGAGAGAGTATAAAAAGAGTGAATGGAGAAGCCGTTCCAACCTGAAGCTTCAAGCTTGTGCGTAGAGTGGCTCCCCATCCTCTTCACCTACGGAAAATTTAGCGTAAACTACTAATTGCCCCACCATCTACTGCTATTGCACTGCCTGTGAGATAGGAAGCCCGATCAGAACATAAGAAACAAACAATATTCGCTAACTCTTGTGGCTGCCCATAGCGTCCAATGGGAATATGAGCAAAATCAATTGCCATTTGTTCATTGAGTGAACGCCCTGCCCGCTCTGCATTTTCACGGGTCAGGCTGAGAATTCGATCAGTATTAATTTTCCCTGGCATCACACAATTCACGGTTACCCCATCTCTGCCTACATCATGCGCTAGACTCTTAGAAAAAGCATGTAAACCTGCACGCGCGACATTCGATAAGGCCAAATTAGGAATAGGCTGAACTGCAGCAGAAGAGCTAATATAGACAATACGCCCCCATTTTTGCGAACGCATATGGGGTAAGGTGTCTAAACTTAATTTAATAAAAGAACCTGTATTATTATCAAAAGCATTTGTATAGTCTGCTACATCAAAGGAAGTACTTGCGCCTGTGGCAGGCCCGCCTGAGCTACAGACTAAAATATCAATTTTACCTAAAGTATCTTGTATCTCTTCAACAAATGCCTCCATTTTGCTGGAATCGGTATAATCAATAGCAGCACCAAATACATGCTCACTATCCCCTACAGCACACAGTTTATCTACCGCCATGTCAATACGTGCTTGATCACGTGAGCAAATAGCAACCTTTGCGCCTTCACGTAATAAGGCTTCTGCACAGGCATAGCCAATACCTGAAGAAGCACCTGTAATTAATGCGACTTTATTTTTTATACCGAAATCCATCGTTTGATCTCCTTATTGCATCACTAATTCACCACATTTTTAGGTGTAGCAGCAAGATATGCCGTGATATTTTCCAGCGTTAAACTAAGAATACGCTGACGGGTGGCACGTGTTGCCCATGCAATATGTGGCGTAATAATACAACGTGGTGCAGATAGTAATGGGTTATCAATACTTGGTGGTTCTTGTGATAACACATCCAAGCCAGCACCCATAATTTGATTACTGTGTAATGCACGCGCTAAGGCACGCTCATCAACTAAATCACCACGTCCTGTATTAATAAGCAAAGCAGAAGATTTCATTAATGCCAAGCGACGTGCGTTAACAATATGACGTGTTTCTGTTGTTAAAGGGCAATGTAAGCTGACTACATCACTGTTTTTAAATACATTTTCAACACTATCAGTTTGTATGCCTTCAATTGCTTGAGGCGTGCGTTGGGCAGCGATAACATCCATGTTAAATGCTTGTGCAATACGCGCTACCTGTTGCCCAATATGACCTAAGCCAATAATTCCCATCGTTAGGCCACGTAAAGCCGTTAAGGGCTGTAGGTGGTAACTAAAATGAGATTGTTGACTCCAGTCTCCTGCACGGACACTGTTTGCATGGATACTGACATGACGGGTCAATTCAAATAATAAAGCAAATACCATCTCAGCGACCGCACTGGGGTCATAATTAGGCACATTGGTCACGGTGATATCACTATCTCGTGCCGCAATTAAATCCACCACGTTATACCCTGTTGCAGTTACGCCGATATATTTTAATTTAGGTAACTGTAATAAAGTTTCTTTTGATAAAACTGTTTTATTAGTAAGAATAATTTCCGCATCCTGTGCACGTTCAACTACTTGCTCAGGGGGGGTAAAGTCGTAGATATGGTAATCATCTGTTATATCGGATAATGCATTCCACTTAACATCATTTGTGGAACCGCTAAGTGTATACCCATCTAAAACAACAATTTTCATTAATTAGTCTTCTCTTTGTAATTTATCACGCATGGGATCATTTTCGACATCTGTCCATAATTTTTCTAGTTGATAAAAATCACGGATAGCAGGTTGCATGACATGTACCACGACATCCACTAAATCAACTAAAACCCATTCACCAACATCTTGCCCTTCCATCCCTAAAGGCTGAATTCCTTGGGCTTTTGCTTTCTCGACAACATTTTGAGCAATAGCTGAAACTTGGCGGCTAGATGTTCCACTAGCAATGATCATTGTATCAGTGACATTACTAATGTTAGTGACATCAAGGACTTTAATCTCTTGGGCTTTTAAATCTTCTAATGCGTCGATGACTAAGGCAATCAGTGCGTCTTTATTTATCATAATACTCTTAGCGGTAAAGCTGGTGATGTTGAATGCGTTGTAATACTGCAATAGGTAGCAGGTAACGCGGTGTTTTTCCTTGATGAATCAATGCACGGATTTGTGTAGAGGAAATCATCAGTTCTGGAATTTCTTCCATAAAAATTTTCCCAGCACAGTGCTGTGCTAACTCTGAACGGGAATAGGTTTGATAACGTTTTAAAAATTTACGCATCTGCTTTGTCATCGGCAATAACTTCCCAGGGCGATGCACAACAATCAGATTGGTTAATTCGATTAAGCGTTCCCATTGATACCACTTTGCCAAGCCCATAAAAGCATCCATACCTAAAATAAGGCACAAAGAACGATCGGGGAAATCTATACGTAAACTACTTAAAGTATCCACCATATACGAAGGACCTTCGCGCTCTAATTCCCGTGCATCAGCTACCAATGCTTCCACATCAGTAATGGCGGCTTCCACCATTTCTAAACGTAACCTGCTACTCACGCTAGGTTGCTCACGATGAGGGGGATTAGCAGAAGGAATAAGGCGTACATGATCCAAATTTAGGCGTTCATATAATTCTAAGGCGAGACGTAAATGCCCATGATGAATAGGATTAAACGTCCCGCCTAATAAGCCAATTGGTTTTGCTGTTGTGTCAGTCATATTTATTGTCGGATATGTCCATCACCTAATACAACAAATTTTTGTGAAGTTAACCCCTCTAAGCCAACAGGGCCCCGAGCATGAAATTTGTCTGTGCTGATACCAATCTCAGCCCCTAAACCATATTCAAAGCCATCGGCAAAACGGGTGGAAGCATTAATCATCACAGAACTGGAATCAACTTCAGCAAGAAAACGGCGTGAGCGGCTAAAATCTTCGGTAATAATAGATTCAGTATGCTGGGAGCTATAATGATTAATATGCTCAATGGCTGCATCTAAATCAGGCACAATACGTATAGAGAGTATAGGCGCGAGATATTCAGTTTGCCAATCTTCTTCTGTCGCCTCGGTGGCAGCAGGCAATAAAGCACATGTGGCAGCACAGCCGCGCAATTCAACGCCTTTTTCTTGGTAAATTGTAGCAAGAGAAGGGAGTACTTGTGGTGCGATGGCTTTGGCAACTAATAAAGTTTCCATTGTATTGCAGGTACCATAACGCTGTGTTTTTGCATTCACTGCCACAGCCACTGCTTTATCAATATCGGCTTTATCATCAATGTAGACATGACAAATACCATCTAAATGTTTAATCACAGGCACACGGGCATCACGACTAATACGCTCAATTAAGCCTTTTCCACCGCGTGGGATGATCACATCAATATAGTCAGGCATGGTGATCAATGCGCCCACTGCGGCGCGATCAGTGGTTTTTAACACCTGTACACAGCTTTCAGGTAAGCCCACTGCTTTTAATCCTGCATAAATACATGCTGCAATCGCTTGATTAGATTCAAACGCCTCTGACCCCCCTCGTAATACGGCAGCATTACCTGATTTTAAGCATAAGGCAGCCGCTTCTACGGTCACATTAGGACGGGATTCATAAATAATCCCAATTACTCCTAAAGAAACACGCATTCTCCCGACTTGAATTCCACTAGGTAGGTATTTTAAATCAGTGATTTCACCAATGGGATCAGGTAGGGCAGTCACTTGGCGTAAGCCTTCTAACATGGCATCAATACGCGCGGGAGTGAGTTCTAAGCGATCTAAAAATGCCGCATCCAATCCATTTGCTTTACCTGCTGCCATATCTTTTGCATTGGCAGCGGTTAAGGCGGCTTTATTTTGCTCAATTTGTTCAGCTATGGCTTCTAAGGCACGATTTTTAAGCCCTGTATCGCTACGGCGTAATACAGTAGCAGCCTCACGGGCTTGCTGACCAAGTTTGACCATCTCCTGTTCTAAACTCATTCTACCTGTTCTCCAAATAAATGAATGCCTGCAACGTGTAAACTCAGTTGCAGGAGGGCATCCCACGGATTGCCTTTTTCTATCCCTTTAATCATCCTATCGATGATTAGGGCATGTTGTAAATACTGTTGCCATTGGTGCGGTGAATAGCGTTTAACAGCTTTTAATACACGGCTTTTACGACTTGACCATACATAATATTTTTTACAGAGCTGATCTGCATTCACCCCTTGTTTTAAACCTTGAGCGATTTGGGTTAAGGTACGTATCTCACGCTGTAGTGCCCACAGGATTAACACAGGGTCATAGCCTTCTGCACGGAGGGCATAAAATAAGCGTGTACTCCGCTTTATATTGCCTGTTAGAACAGTATCAATCCATGCAAACACTTCAAAACGGGCACTGTCTGCCACGGATTCCATCACCTGCTCACTGCTGATTTTTCCTTCACCATAAAGTAGCTGTAATTTTTCAATTTCCTGTGCGCAGGCAAGCAAATGCCCTTCTGCACGTTCACTGATAATGGCAATACTTTCTGTATTGCACTGGATATGTACACTGTTTAAACGCTGCTTAATCCATGCAGGAAACTGCTCTACAGGTAACGGACGCATTATTACCGTGATACTGTTTTGCTCTAAATGATTAAACCATTTACGTGAAGAAAATTTACTGTCCCATTTTGTTAAACTGATTAATAGCACCGTATCTTCAGCAGGGGCAGCAAGATAGGTTTTAATGGCTTTGAGCCCTGCATCAGGGGGGACTTTGTCACCAAGGCGTAATTCAATAAAACGCCGTTGTGAAAATAAGGATAAATGCTGTCCAACATGAGACAAAGATTGCCAATCAAACCCTGTTTCAACGGTTAAAATTGTATGCTCATCATAGCCTTGTTGCTGAGTAAAGCGACGTAATAAATCACCACTTTCCATCATTTGCAAAGGCTCATCCCCAACAAAAAAGAATACAGCAGGCAGTGCATTATTTTTTATATAGTGAGCAAGTTGGGCTGGTTTTAGCTTCAAAGCAGATCTCTATCAATTCGGTATGAATCATCACATGTCTGTAATGCCACGCTATTGTATCATTAATCTTTAACATGAGTGGATTGGCTTGTGAACTGATATTGCATTATTGATATGAGGTAGTGTTATGGAGGGGGATTTGAATATCTATTTTTTCATAGACAGGCTTGTGAAACAAGAACCCATCTATGATATGAATAAGGTGTTATATTGAGATAGAAATCATTAACACACCTCTATGATACATAAGCTTTATGCACCATGATGACGTGCATGAGTGATTAATGCTTTCATTTCTTTTACCGCATTTTCTAACCCCACAAACACAGCATGTGCAATAATGGCATGACCAATATTTAATTCTCTGATGCCATTAATTGCCGCAATTTGTGCAGTATTATGATAATGCAGCCCATGCCCAGCATTCACATATAAACCAATTTCTTCACCATAACTGACCGCCTCACAAATACGTTGATACTCTCGCTGCTGTGTTGCACTGTCTGTGGCTTCTGCAAATGCCCCTGTATGGACTTCAATAGCAGGCGCACCCACTTCTTTGGCGGCGGCAATTTGGGTTTTATCAGGATCGATAAATAAAGACACTTTTGTGCCCACTGCGGCAAGGCGATCACAGGCTTCTATCATCCGTTCTTTTTGTCCTGCTACCTCTAAACCACCTTCTGTAGTTAGCTCTTCGCGCTTTTCAGGCACTAAACATACATCATGTGGTTTGACCTTTTCAGCAATACTGAGCATTTCATCAGTGACAGCCATTTCTAAATTCATCCGTGTTTGAATCATCTCACGTAATAACAACACATCACGGTCACCAATATGGCGGCGATCTTCACGTAAATGTAAGGTAATTAAATCCGCTCCCGCCTGCTCTGCAATCAGTGCTGCTTTTAATGGTTCAGGATATACTGTGCCACGCGCTTGGCGCAAAGTTGCCACATGGTCAATATTGACACCAAGATAAATAGGATTACGTGTAGCCGCGGTCATGAAAAAAGTCCTTCTTTAATAGTGACTGGTAAAAGTCAGTTTAAACACGTATTAGATATATAAAGAGAAAGGTAAATGTGATAAAACAGAAACTGTATTTTCTTATTACATATATGTGTAATAAACAGTGATACCCTACCCAATAGGCACTATAATATGCTTGATAAGATCTGAATTAAAGAAAAGATCGTGACCTTATAAAAAACTAATATTATATTTTTTCTTATTAACATAGTATATTTATACTAAGTAAGTAAAATATACTGCTTTGTATGACCGTAATTTAGATAATAAAAATAAAATAGTGAAATGCTCTAAAACGACCAGAAATTATTAATAATTCAAATAATGAAAAAATAAATTATAGTCAAACTTAAAACTGCTTGTACTTAATTATTACTAAGGTGATAACTTATTGCTGCTGTTTATACTGCAGTAGTATACATAATATACTATGAAGACTTACAGTAAATTTCTTAGTTTGATGGGTATTGTTATTGGTATTGTCATCATTATGATTCCACTAATACTCTCCTATCACTCCCAGCATATGATTGATTTTTATACGCAAGAAACTTTGGTGAATAATGCGAATAAAAAAGAAATTATTATCTCTAGTGAATTAGATCATATGCTAGAAAGAGCACAAACACTTGCTGTATCTCTTGCTGCTTTATCTGGTAGCTCTATTTTAACTCCAATAATTTCTGATGATTTACTTCGTGCACCTCTTATTAATAATAATGCATTACTCAGTACGTGGGCTATATGGGATAAAACCTTTAATAAAAATACAGCAGCCCCCTCTGAGCTTCCTATAGATTCATGGTACAAAACCCCAGATATGGTGAACCCTCTACAGACTACAAAAATAGTTAAATGGCTGCCATTATTAGCTTATAAACAAGTAAAACAAACCCAACAAGCGAAAATACTGAAACTTTATAATAAAAATATTGGTGACCAAGCTCATTTAGTGATCACAGTATTAGCACCTATTATTAAAAAACAGCAGTTTTTAGGGGTTGTTGGCTTAGACTATTCTCTTGCACAATTACATAAAAATGTTTTCTCAAAAAATGAAGATAAAACAGAATACTTTGTATTAATGGTCAATAAAAAGAAATATCTCTTCTATACTTCTAATAAACAAAATAAAATAAAATATTCAGTACGTTACTTATCAAGTAACGCATTTAATCCATCTATCAAAGACTCTCAGCATATACAACAAAATTACTCTAAATTTTTGCATAAAGATATGTATTTGTTACAAACCCCCATCAAGTTAAAAGAATATCAATTTGATGATACGTGGCAATTAATTATGTTATACCCTGTAGAAGATGCAGTGACTCCTGCCACATTATTTGAGTATGATTTATTATTTTTAGCAGCATTGTTTGTTGTCAGCCTTTTAATTATTTTACTTTTGGTCATTCATTATATTTTATACCCACTCTCTAATATAACGGCTGTATTAAATAGCTTAAGTCATAACGAAACACTCATAGCTAAAACAATTAACTATCTGCCAACTCCCTCTTATAACATGCTTAATGAGCTTACATTATCAGTGAATACCTTAATTAAAGTACTTCACAAAACATCTTCAACCTTAGGGGAGTATAAAGAAAGTACACTTCGTTATTTTGATCAACCACTTCTTGGAATGGTTTGCGCTGATATTGATAAAAATATTATTGCTGCCAATAAAAAAGCCCTTGATATATGGGGCTATACAGAAGAGGAAATGAAAGCACTTACATGGGATAAAATTACTCACCCTGATGATTTACATAAAAATTTAGAGGTTTTTCATCAATTACTAAAGGGAGAGTGTGATAGTTATAGCTTAGAGAAACGCTACATACGTAAAGATAAAAAAATAATTTATGCCATTATTTCTGTGCATTGTGCCCGTGATGAACACGGCAAAATTAAACAAGTTAATGCCTTTATTCAAGATATTTCCCAACGCAAATATGCAGAGCAAGCATTACACCTTAATGAAGAACGCTTCAATTTAGCCATGAAAGGTTCTAATGATGGTTTATGGGATTATGATGTTGTAAATAATACGCTGTATTATTCGCCACGTTGGAAAAGCATGCTAGGGTATGGTGACAATGAAATTTCTTCATCTTTTACAGAATGGAGTGATCGCTTACATCCTGATGATAGTGAAACTGCGCAAGCAAAAGTAGCTAATTTTTTAAATCAAGAACACCCTGATGATCAAGCAAACCCTAATTTCTCACTTAGTTTTAGAATGAAACATAAACAAGGGCACTATGTTTGGATTTTATCACGAGGGTTTGGCATATGGGATAAACAGGGGAATCCCACTCGAGTCGTAGGTATTCATACAGATATGACTCTACACAAAAAAACTGAAGAAGCATTACGCCAAGCAAAAGAAGCAGCTGAAAGCGCAAACCAAGCAAAGAGTATTTTTTTAGCCAATATGAGCCATGAGCTGCGTACGCCTCTCAATGCAATATTAGGCTATGCACAAGTCCTTTCTCGTGATAATAATACCAGTTTTCATCACCAAGATAAGGCACAAATTATTCAGCGCAGTGGCGAATATCTATTAACATTAATTAATGATATATTAGACCTCTCTAAAATAGAAGCCAACCATATAGAGCTTTATCCTAATAATTTTCGTCTTAAACCTTTTTTAGAGAGTATTGTTGAACTTTTTAATATTCGAGCTGAACAAAAAGGGATTCATTTTACTTATGAGCAGCTCTCTCATCTGCCTGATGGTATTTATGCAGATGAAAAGCGTTTGCGTCAAATAATTATTAATTTACTTGCAAATGCGGTAAAATTTACTGAACAGGGTGGGGTTACTTTTAAAGTAGGTTATCATCAACATAACATTCGCTTTCAAATAGAAGACACAGGTGTAGGGATTGCTGAACAGGAAATTCAGCATATTTTTAAGCCCTTTCAACAATCAGGTAGTGATGCTTATAAAGCTGAGGGCACAGGACTTGGTTTAGCTATTACAGAGCGGATTGTTGAGATGATGAATGGGGAAATAAATGTCACCAGTGCTTTAGGGCATGGTTCTTGTTTTTGGGTGGTGCTTGCCTTACCAGAATCAACAGAATTACTGACCCCAGAGATTGAGAATCCACCCACTATTCTTGGTTTTGAAGGACGACAGAGAAATTTGCTCATTGTCGATAATAAATGGGAAAATCGTTCTGTTGTCGCAAATTTATTAATGCCATTAGGGTTTAATACCTATGAAGCAGCCAACGGGCAAGAAGGTTTAGAATACTTACATAACAGTGATATTTATATTGATTTAGTGCTCACTGATTTAATTATGCCTGTGATGGATGGTTTTGAATTTTGTCGTTGTATTCGTCAACATACGAATACAGGGCATATACCTGTTATTGCCCTCTCTGCCAGTGTTTTTGATTACCAACAGCAACAAAGCTATGCAGCAGGCTGTAATGCTTTTATTCCCAAGCCATTACATGCTGATATTTTACTTGAAACATTAGAAAGCTTACTTGATATCACATGGATTTATAACACCATACCCGATAAGAAAACACCTCAAATCATTGATAATAAAAAAAATGATACGTCTACACAATGGGCTTTATCAGCACATGATGCAGAGGTATTACATAATTTTGCATTATGTGGTGATACGATGGGAATTATCACTTATGTTGAAGCCTTAGCAAAGGAGGACAGCAGCCTACAAGCATTTGCTGCTAAAATATCTATGTTGGCTTATGACTTTAATGATGAGTGTATTTGTGAACTTGTCGCGCCCTACAGGGGGGACACAGCATGAACGTCATTGCACAAGACTATTTTGCCACTATTTTAATTGTTGATGATGTACCCGAGAATATACGTTTACTGTTAGATGTGTTAACAGAGAAAGGTTTTAAGGTACTCACAGCAAGAGATGGGGAGAGTGCGCTTAAAAAAGCAGAATATGCACAACCTGATTTAATTCTTTTAGATGTTATGATGCCTGTCACAGATGGGTACGAAACCTGTAAGTTATTAAAAAAGAAAATATCAACACGTAATATTCCCATTGTTTTTATGACAGCCTTGGCAGATACTGCAGATAAAGTAAAAGGCTTTTCTTTGGGTGCTGTTGATTATATTACTAAACCTTTTCAGCATGAAGAAGTGTTAGCACGAGTCAATAATCAGCTAAAAATTTGCCATTTACAACAACAATTACAACAACGCAATAAAGAATTAGAATTACTTTATTTAGAACAAAAAAATGCACGTTATACAGCAGAGATGGCAAACCGTGCTAAAAGTACCTTTTTAGCCAATATGAGCCATGAGTTACGTACCCCACTTAATGCTATTATTGGGTATACAGAAATAGTACAAGAAGAAGCGATTGAAATTCAGGCAGATCATATGGAGGATGATTTAAATAAAATTCAACTCTCTGCCAAACACTTATTAAATATCATTGATGATGTACTTGATCTTGCAAAAATTGAAGCCGAAAAATTAGATTTACAATTAACCACCTGCACAATTAATAGTTTTTTAGAAGAAGTAAAAGTTTTTATCCAACCTGAAATTCAACAAAACAATAATATTTTAGTTATTGAAAGTGATAATATACATGTTCCTTTTCAAACAGATAAGAATAAGATCCAACAAATTCTATTAAATTTACTCAATAATGCGACAAAATTTACCCAAGAAGGCACCATTACCCTAGCTGCTCACTATGATAGTACCCAACAACAATTATCATTTAGTATTACAGATACAGGGATTGGTATTTCTACTGATAAAATTGAAAAAATCTTCCAGCCTTTTTCACAGGTAGATGAATCCAGCACACGTATTTATGGTGGTACAGGCTTAGGTTTAACCATTTGCCAACGTTTATGTCATTTATTAAAAGCTTCTTTAGATGTAAAAAGCGTAGAAGGGCAAGGCAGTTGCTTTAGTCTAAAAATCCCCGTCAAATCTTCTATTCCTGCTTAATATATTCTCTGCTATCACAATATATAACGAACCACTAAAAATATTTTCTTGAACTGTTTGTTATATATTGTCAAGAGATCATATTGGTACAAAAATCTTTTTTTCTGCGCTATTTATCAAAAAGTATTCTACTTTTTTTGAATGTGTTATGTTGTGCTACATAGTGATAATAGAAAGTGACAGGATAGTTTTATGCACGAATATAGTTTATTTTCCACTTTATTTTTAGGCATGAGTTTAGGAATATTACATGCACTAGATGCTGATCATGTTGCAGCAGTATCTAGTTTAGCCAGCACACGCACGGGCAAACGTCATGCTTTGTTTTTTTGTGGGAAATGGGCAATGGGGCATGGTTTATCACTTTTACTTATTGGTGGAAGTGTATTGATTTTAGGCTTTGCCATTCCAGAAACCTTAAGCCGTATTGCAGAAAACTTAGTGGGTGTGGTACTGATTGCTATTGGTATATGGGTATTATGGGAAGTGTACCGTAGACCCTTACACTTACATTTCCATCAACATGCGGATCACCTTCCTCATGCACATTGGCATACACATGCTGACAATGAACGTCATGAAGATAATAATAATTCTGCTCACCAGCATACTCACAGTGCGGTATTTGTTGGTGGTTTACATGGGGTCGCAGGATCTGCGCCATTGCTTGCTTTACTACCCATGACACGAGCGGAATCTACATGGTTAGCTATGAGTTATATTGCTTTTTTTAGTATTGGGGTATTAATTGCAATGCTACTTTTTGGTGGGATGATAAGTGTTGTATTTCAATGGTTACAGAAACATAGTATCTCACTCTTAAATTGGCTAAGAGGGTTAACAGGTGTTGTTTCTTTAGGTTTAGGCAGCTATTTACTTTATCACAGCATTTAAATTACCTTATATGCGGCTGAAAAGCTCTATTCCACTGCTGTATCAAAGATTCGTCAACCAATAGAATCATTATTTGCATGGCTAGATAGAGTTTCAGGTATAGAATCAGCAAGTAAAGTCCGCTCTACTGCTGGTCTTATGGTTCATATTTTTGGACGGCTTGCAGCAGCTATATTTTTTTGGAGCTTTTTAAGAATTAGCTCTTAATTCACATTTATATATTCATATCTATATAAAGATACAAGCTTGAGTAGGTGTAGAAATACTACCATTAAGTTAATGGTTAAAAAATAATATTTTCCTCATTATAATGTTTTGTATTCTAATGCAGCCAAGGAAGCTCTGCGTCCTCCCCCCTAAATATATATTGTGGTACTTTAAGCAAAATAATGTGGAGCGTTGGGGGGAATGAGTTCCAACACAGGAGCATTGGAACCAGAAGAAATCAATAAAATGATAAGACGATTATGTTAACTCGTCTAATTCTGCTTGCTCTAATTTACGGGCTTTTTCAGGTAATAATACGGGGATATCATCATGAATGCTGTAGGCAAGGCGGGATTCTTTACACCATAATTCATTGGTTTTTTTACGGTAAATCAAAGGTGAACCAGAAGTAGGGCAGACGAGAATTTCTAATAAATGTTTATCCATTATGAGACCTGAGCAAGTTGTTCTAAAATTTCATGACCTAATGAAGGATCAAGTTGGGCGCGAATCGGTAAAAACCAATGCTGTGATAAAGCAAAAGATTCACATTTTACCGCGTCTTTTTCAGTCATAATCACAGGCAAGTTATCAGCAAACTGAATATCATTTGCTTGATAATGATGATGATCAGGAAAAGGATGGCAAATAGGCTTAAGACCTTTTTCACGTAATAAGGTAAAAAATTTTTCAGGATGCCCAATCCCTGCCACAGCATGAACCTGCTGACCTGTAAAACTGTGCAAACTACACGCCTTTATTGTTGCATCAAAAGGGTGCACTGCATCACTGTGATAATGCATAGAAAAAGCATCTGCATGAGGGGCTGTGCCATTGACCACCATAAAATCTACCCACTGCAAACGGGTCACAGGTTCACGCAAAGGACCTGCGGGTAAACAGTGCTGATTACCATAACCCCGAACCCCATCAATTACAGCAATTTCAATATCCCGCTCAATGGCGTAATGCTGCAAACCATCATCACAAATAATACAATCACATTGTGGATTTTTAGCTAATACGGCTTGAATGGCTTGCGCACGTTTTGGGGCGATGGCAACAGGGCACCCTGTATGTGTTGCAATTAATAAGGGTTCATCACCTACTTGTTCTGCTGTACTGTCTACAGTAACAAAAACAGGTGGTGATTTTATCTTCGCGCCATAGCCACGGCTGACAATAGCAGGTTGATAACCATGTTGCTGTAAAAATTGACTCAGCCAAATCACCAATGGGGTTTTTCCCGTACCCCCCACACTGATATTTCCCACCACAATCACAGGTACAGGAGCACGGTAACGCTTAAGTTTTCCCGTTTGATATAACCAGCGGCGTGTACAGGCGATTAAGCAAAATAGCCATGAAAAAGGCAGTAATAAAAACCGCAGTGGATGTTGCTGATACCAAATTGCTTCAATAGACATTATTGGGTGGGCGTTTTCTGGTTAATGGCAAAACTAAGACGATTAAAGCCTAAATCACGTGCGGCTTCCATCGCATTGACCACGGCTTTATGGGTGGCTTGTTCATCTGCGCTGATGACTAAAGCAGGATTATCATTCCCGCCTGCAGCTTTCTTTAATGCAGCAGTTAAGGTACTTAAATCATTATTAATAACATGATTATCATGTGTATTAATATAATATTCACCTTTGGCATCAATATGCAGGGTAATGCCTTCTACTTTTTCAGCCACCGCCGCGCCTTTGGCTTCGGGTAAATTAATTTGTAATTGTGATTGTTTATCAAAGGTGGTGGTCATCATGAAAAAAACCAACAATAGAAACACGGTATCTATTAATGGGGTTAAATTCATGCGTAAACTGCTACGCTCTTGCGTGCGGCGGAATTTCATGAGCTGATGCTCTCTTTTTCACGATCACCGTGTAATACATCAATGAGTTTTAAAGCTTCTTGCTCCATTGCCACCACAAAACTATCGACTAAACCACGGAAATAACGATAAAAAACAAAGGTAGGAATGGCAACAAATAGCCCCGCAGCAGTGGTAATTAAAGCTTCAGATAAGCCTGTTGATAATACCGCAGGATCACCCAGCCCGACTTCACCCACTGCGGCAAACATTTGAATAATGCCTGTGACGGTACCCAATAAGCCTAATAAAGGGGTAATCTCTGCAATAGTGGCTAAGGTATTTAAATAACGCTCTAATTCATGTACCACTTGATTAGCCACTTCTTCCACGCCTGCTTTCATCATTTCTCTATCATGGTTGATATTGAGTAATCCTGCGGCAAGAATGCGCCCTAATGGGGAGTTTTTACGTAAACCATCTAAACGTTTTTTATCTAATTTCCCTTCTTTACGCCATTGCCACACTTGGCGAACGAGTCCGCGTGGGACAACATTACTACGTCGTAATGTCCAAAAACGTTCAAAAATAATCGCCATAGACAATAAAGAGCAGATAACAATGGGAATCATCACCCAGCCACCCGCAGTCATAATTTCTAACACGAATTGTTTTCCTTTTCTTTTATTCACTCAAGTGATATGCGTGCTTTTTTTATTGCGCCTTATTTTATCTTAAAACCTGCGGCGTTTATAATTGGAGCATACCAATAATTTATTTCTCTATTCTACCACCTTGTTGTATAGGTCTCATAGATGGCAAGCGAATTTGATATTATCACGCAGTTTTTTACCCATACCTTTCCACAACGTGCAGAAGTGTTGCAAGGGATTGGTGATGATGCAGCAGTGTGCCATGTACCAGCAGGGTATCAATTGGTGATCTCCGTTGATACCTTGGTGGAAGATGTACACTTTATTGCAGGGACAAACCCTGAAGATATTGCTTATAAAGCCTTGGCAGTGAATTTAAGTGATATGGCTGCCATGGGTGCAAGCCCTGCATGGATGACTTTAGCCTTGACTACGCCTACAGGAAATGAAAGTTGGTTGCAACGTTTTAGTATGGGCTTACGTAGTTTGGCACAGCATCATAATGTGGCATTAATTGGTGGAGATACCACGCGCGGTCATTTAACTATTAGTATTCAAATCATGGGATTGATTCCTGCACAACAGGCCTTAACGCGTGCAGGAGCAAAAGTAGGCGATCAAATTTATGTCACAGGAACATTAGGGGATGCAGGCTTGGGTTTAGCCATCGCCCAACAACGCCAGAGAATTAGTGATACCAAAGCTTCACAATATTTAGTCAATCGCTTGCATCGCCCTACGCCACGTGTTGAAATTGGTAATGCATTACGCACCATAGCTCATAGTGCCATTGATATTTCTGATGGGTTAGCCGCAGATTTACAGCACATTTTAACGGCAAGTGGTGTGGGGGCGACAATACAGGCGGATAAATTACCTTTATCTAGTGCACTAAAAAACCATTGCTCTCCTCAATCAGCACGCCATACAGCGTTAACAGCAGGCGATGATTATGAACTGTGTTTTACTGTACCGTTAGCACACACTGAAAAACTTCAACAGGCATTAAAAGGGCAGCCGTATACCTTGATTGGAGAAATTACGGCATCAAACTCCCTACAATGTATTGATGAAAATGGACATACTATCTGTTTAAAAAAAGCAGGCTATCAGCATTTTTAATCGTTTTTTACATATATCTAAGATTTACATACATAATAAGGACATCATACTGTGCAATTAGTAAAAGGGATTAACTACTTACTTCGGGGGGTAGGCTTGGCAACAAAACCACGTATCCGTCGTTTTGTCATCTTACCTTTAATTGTTAATATATTACTATTTTCTGTTGCCATCTATTATAGTTGGATAAAATTCAGTGAATTAACAATGTGGCTAAATAATTGGCTGCCAGCATGGTTAGAGTGGTTATATTGGCTATTAATTCCTTTATTTGTTGCTCTGGTTGGCTTAGTCATTTTTATGACTTTTGCCTTGGTGGCAAATATTATTAGCGCACCTTTCAATGGTTTATTGTCTGAAGCGGTAGAAAGTTATTTAACAGGAGAAGCTTTACCTAAAGATGATGCACCTTGGTACAGCATTTTCACCGAAATTGTAAAAAGTATTGGTTTAAGTATTGCGCGCCTGAGCTATTATGCAATGTGGGCACTGATTTTATTAATTATTACCGCTATTCCTGCTGTAAACCTTATTGCGCCTATTTTATGGTTCTTATTTGCGGCGTGGATGTTATGCGTTGATTACAGTAGTGTACCGATGGATAACCATAAAATTAAAAATAAAACACAGCGTAAATTATTGGGTAAAAAACGGGGCTTAAGTTTTGGTTTTGGCAGTGCAACTGTTGGCGGAACGATGATACCGATTGTCAACTTTGTCATTATGCCTATTGCTGTGATTGGTGCGACCATTATGTGGGTAGAGCAGTTTAAAAAAATAGCGACAAAACCAGTGGAAGCAGCACAACGTGAACATTGATCTTAAAAATAAAGCCGATGTATTAGTGCAACTAGCGGAACGGGCACACGGTACAATGACCGCACATTTAGGCATTGAAATCACTGATATTCAAGCGCAAGGGCTCAGTGGGCGTATGCCTGTTGATCAACGCACAATACAACCCACAGGAATTTTACACGGCGGCGCGTCGGTAACTTTTGCGGAAACCTTGGGCAGTATTGCCACCTATTTACTGATTGATCAGACACAGTATTCAGGGGTAGGTTTAGAGATTAATGCCAATCATATTCGTCCTGTGCCACTGGATAATTATGTCTATGGACAAGCTACAGCAATTCATTTAGGGCGTACCACCCATATTTGGAATATCACTATTACCAATGAAGCAGGAAAATTAGTCTGTAGTAGCCGTTTAACCATGGCAATTGTTGAAAAAGCTAAACGTCCTGTTACACCTATTATTTAAGCACCTTAATTATTGGGCTTTGTTCTGCCACACTATACGAAGACGATGCGGAATGTCTGGAACTGGGTGACAACATTAGAATATTGGAACTAGAAGATGAAACGTAGTTAAAATTCCCCCTCATTCCATACGTTTTGCAAAAGCTTTGTGTTTTCTTCAAGTAATTGAGAGTTATTTTCATATTTTCCTAAAAAAGGATTTATAAATGAGTGAGCATGATGATAAAGCATTTAGTGTTTCTCTTTTATCACACCCAACAGTACATGGTGTTGTGCAACTCTCATGGAGAAAATACCCTAGTATTACTATTCAAGGAGATACACTTGATATAATTTTACACTCACTTGAAAGAGTTAAAGATACGATACAAGAGGGTGATTATATTGAAGCAATTGACTCGCTTGAATTAATGATTGATGATTTAAAATCATTACAAGAAAGCTATGAATCCGTGATAAAAGCACATGGCATCAACCGCTCATATTAATTAATAAGTTAGTGGGGGTTAGAAATCTTTTGATTTAATTAAAAAAACTCAATATAAAGCAGCCTAACAACAGCCATATACATCTGTGTCACATATGGAGAAAGATAAAAGTATGAATCTACATTTTTATGACCAACATGGCAATCCTGTTGCTTACACTGAAAACAGTGCCTTATATTTTTACTCTGGGCAGCCGATTGCTTATATTGAAGGCAATGCGGTGTATACTTTTTCAGGGCAACATATTGGGTGGTATGAACATGGTTGGATTGCAGATAAACAAGGCTGTTACATTTTGTTTAGTGAGCAGTCCACAGGCGGTATGATGTGCCCTCGTACAGAAATGAAACCTTGGAAACAGATGCGCCAACCCTTACCATTACGTGATAAACCAAAAATGCACGGTGTGAAACCCATTTTTTCATTGATATGGTCAAAACTGCCACCCCGTGAATTTTTTTGTTGTCGCTAGCGGCGTGATAGGTAGGAAAATCACATCATTTCAGCCTGAAATAATGTACAATGCCGCCTATTGCTGAACTCATGCATGAAAGAGAAATTGCACATTATGGAACAATTCCGAGGGACGACAATTTTATCTGTTCGTCGTAATGGACAGGTAGTCATTGGCGGTGACGGTCAGGTCACATTAGGTAATACGGTGATGAAGGGGAACGCCCGCAAAGTCCGCCGTTTATACCAAAATAAAGTATTAGCAGGTTTTGCAGGAGGCACAGCGGATGCCTTCACCTTATTCGAGCGTTTTGAAGCAAAACTCGAAAAGCACCAAGGTCATCTTGTGCGTGCTGCGGTAGAATTAGCTAAAGATTGGCGTACTGATCGCATGTTACGTCGTTTAGAAGCTTTATTAGCGGTTGCTGATCACTCTGCTTCCCTTATGATTTCAGGAAATGGGGATGTCGTGGAGCCAGAAGATAGCTTGATTGCAATTGGGTCAGGCGGGCCTTTTGCTCAATCTGCAGCAAGAGCTTTGCTTGATAACACTGATTTAAGTGCGAAAGATGTGGTGGAAAAAGGTTTACATATCGCTGGAGATATCTGTATTTATACCAACCACAATTTGACTATTGAAACCTTAGACACGCCTTAACCTGCTAAGTGGAAGATTATATGAGTGAAATGACTCCCGTTCAAATTGTCAAAGAATTAGACAAGCATATTATTGGACAAGCCGCAGCAAAACGATCTGTTGCCATTGCTTTGCGTAATCGCTGGCGACGGATGCAAGTCAGTGCTGATTTGCGTAATGAAATCACCCCTAAAAATATTTTAATGATTGGGCCAACAGGAGTAGGTAAAACTGAAATTGCACGCCGTTTAGCTAAGCTTGCTAATGCCCCTTTTATTAAAATTGAAGCCACAAAATTCACAGAAGTCGGTTATGTGGGGCGTGATGTCGAATCTATTATTCGTGATTTGATTGATGTTGCAGTTAAAATGATTCGCGAAGAGGCGATGGAAAACGTCAAAAACGCCGCCATGGATGCAGCAGAAGAGCGTGTTTTAGATGCCTTATTACCGCCTGCGCGTGATGTAGACAGTAGCGATCAAGAAAATAGTACCCGTCAAAAATTCCGCAAAATGTTGCGTGAAGGTAAGCTAGACGATAAAGATATTGAAATTGAAGTGAATGAAGCCCGTGTTGGGGTGGAGATCATGGCACCTCCGGGGATGGAGGAGATGACCAATCAATTACAAAGCTTATTCCAAAATATGGGCAATTCACGTACTAAAAGCCGCAAGCTACGTGTGAAAGAAGCCCTAAAATTATTACAAGAAGAAGAAGCTGAAAAGCTTATCAATGAAGATGATTTAAAAGCTACCGCGATTGATCGCGTCGAGCAAAATGGGATTGTATTCTTAGATGAATTAGATAAGGTCACCAAACGCGCTGAAAACAGTGGCGGTGGTGATGTGTCCCGTGAAGGGGTGCAACGTGATTTATTACCGCTTGTTGAAGGCAGTACAGTCAGTACTAAATACGGTATGATTAAAACTGATCATATTTTATTTATTGCTTCAGGTGCATTCCATTTGGCAAAACCGTCTGATTTAATTCCTGAATTACAGGGACGTTTACCGATTCGTGTCGAGTTAAATGCCTTATCCACACAGGATTTTGTGCGTATTTTAACAGAACCTGATGCCTCCTTAACAGAACAATACTGTGCATTAATGGAAACGGAAGGCTTATTTTTAAGCTTTGATGAATCAGGTATTTTACGGATTGCTGAAATTGCTTGGGAAGTGAATGAGCGCACTGAAAATATTGGGGCGCGCCGTTTACATACCGTGATGGAATGTTTATTAGAAACAATTTCCTTTGAAGCTTCTGAGCAATGTAATCAAAAAGTGGTGATTGATGCGGATTATGTCAATGAACACTTACAAGATTTAGCTCAAAATGAAGATCTAAGCCAGTACATTTTATAATATCTGTCATTTTGTTTTGTATATAAACCTCAAGAGGTGAGAAGCCGTGAGTCAGCCAATGCCGATCCCAACGGATATTCATTTACATCAACAATCTCGTATCTTAGAAATCACCTTTGATACGGGGGAACGCTTTGAGTTGAGCTGTGAATTTTTACGCGTTTTCTCACCTTCAGCAGAAGTACGTGGGCACGGTGTAGGACAAGAGGTATTACAAGAGGGAAAAATTAATGTCAATATTTCCCAAATTGTGCCTGTAGGAACGTATGCCGTAACCTTACATTTTGATGATGGACATAATACAGGCATTTACTCATGGGAATGGCTGTATAATATTGCGCGTAATCAAGATAAACTTTGGCAAGAGTATTTAGAAAGACTTGCTAAGGAAAGCAAAAGCCGTGAGCCAAGCTAACTTCCTGCTTTAACAAAATTAAAACGCTACCGCTAATTATTACGAGTCATAACGATGAGCACAGAAAAAACCACGCACTTTGGTTATACCCAAGTTCCTGTTGAAGAAAAAGCTGAACGTGTGAGGACTGTGTTTGAGTCGGTTGCCTCAAATTACGATATTATGAATGATGTGATGTCTATGGGTGTGCATCGTTTATGGAAGCGTTTTACTATCAATTTAGCTGCGGTACGCCGTGGGCAAAAAGTATTAGATTTAGCAGGCGGTACAGGGGATTTAGCGGCTAAATTTGCCAATCAAGTTGGCAGTGAAGGACAGGTTGTACTCGCTGATATTAATATTGCCATGTTAGGTGAAGGGCGCGAACGCTTATTAAATATGGGTACAGTGGTTGATTACTGCCAAGTCAATGCAGAATGCTTACCCTTTGTAGACAATACCTTTGACCTGATTACTATCGCCTTTGGCTTGCGTAATGTCACGGATAAAGATAAAGCCCTTGCTTCCATGCATCGGGTGTTAAAACCGGGTGGGCGTTTATTAGTATTAGAATTCTCCCATGTTACCGTTCCCCCTTTAAAATCAGTGTATGATGTATACTCTTTTAAATTGCTGCCTTTTATGGGCAAAGTGATTGCAAAAGATGAAGACAGTTATCGCTATTTAGCAGAATCAATTCGGATGCACCCTGATCAAGAAACCTTAAAATCCATGATGGGTGAAGCAGGTTTTGAACGCTGTGGTTATCATAATTTGACAGGGGGCATTGTTGCATTACATCATGGGTATAAATTATGAAGACAGTCGAGTATGCAGGATTTTGGCGACGTGGTGTCTCAACACTGCTTGATAGCTTGTTAATATCCCTGATTTTAATGCCTTTAGGTATTGCTTTTTTCCAACCTGATTTTTTTGCAGAGAAAGAAAGCTTACAGTTAAGCACGGCAATTATACTAGAACTACTCAGTTGCTTAATTTTTATCTCTTGCTGGCACTACTGGAAAGCCACCCCCGCTAAGTTATTATTAGAGTGTGATGTGGTAGACAGTCGTACAGGTCAACCCTTAAGTTTTGGGCAATCTATCCTACGTTACGTGGGTTACGGATTGGCATTATTACCTTTTGGTCTGGGGATTTTCTGGATACTATTTGATAAACGCCATCAGGGTTGGCATGATAAATTAGCACACAGTATTGTGATCATGCATGATGAAAGTTCCACCTCATTGCAAGAGTTAGAAAAGCGTGTTAACTGAAAGCTACCTATTATTGATTGCAGGGTTTGAGTCACTGATAAACCGTACTTTGCAGCTTGATCCAGATACAAAAAAGCAACTCCCATCTTTAGCAGGGCAACGTTTACATATTGAATTAACAGGGCTTCCTGTTGCTATCACCTTGCTTGCCAGCCCTCAAGGTATTGAATTGCTTGATGGTCATGCGGAGGATGCGGACAGTTGTATTAAGGCTCCACCATTTAGTTTATTACGCCTTGTCTTAACCCCTAATGCATTATTAACCGATTTTCCTGATATCCACTTATCAGGCGATACGCGTACCGCACAGCAATTTTCTAATTTATTTAAACAGCTAGATATTGATTGGGAAGAACAGTTATCTTATTGGATAGGGGATATTCCCGCTCATGCCTTAATGTATCGGATACGCTCACAGTATAGCAAACGCCAACGTAGCTATGATGAAGCCTACCAAAATCTAGGTGAATTTTTACAAGAAGAATTACGTACCACCTTAACTCATGCTGAATTAGATACATTCTTAGATGATGTTGATAATTTACGCGACGATGTAGCGCGTTTAACGCAACGCATCCAACGACTGACGCACCCCCATTAAACCTTATTATGTTATATCTTCAGCAGATTATGCGGTTATTTACTATTTACCGCGTTATTGTTCGTTATGGCTTGGATGAACTGCTTTTATCATGGCAGGTACTGCGCCCACTCCGCTTATTTTTATACATCACCCCAGGGTATTGGTTACGTAATAAAACCTTAAACCGTGCAGAACGCATTCGTCTTGCCTTAGAAGATCTGGGGCCTATTTTTATTAAATTTGGGCAAATCCTTTCTACCCGTCGTGATTTACTCCCTGATGATTTTGCTTTTGAATTGGCTAAACTACAAGATAGGGTGAAACCGTTTTGTGGTGATGCGGCACGTCAAATTATTGAGCAAGATTATCGTCGCCCTATCCATGAAATCTTTTCTGAGTTTAATACCACCCCAATGGCAGCCGCTTCAATTGCACAAGTCCATGCCGCCCGCTTGCATGATGGACGTGAAGTCGTGGTTAAAGTGGTGCGCCCTAATATTAAAAAGAAAATCCGCAGCGATATTGCCTTGATGTATTTATTAGCAAAATTTGCCCAACGTTATTGGGCAGATGGAAAACGCTTGCGTCCTGTTGAAGTGGTGGCAGAGTTTGAGCAGCACCTCTATGATGAATTGGATTTATTACAAGAAGCTTCTAATTGTGCCTTGTTACGCCGTAATTTTATGGATTCTCCACTGCTTTATGTGCCAGAAGTGGAATGGGATTACACATTAAAAAATGTAATGGTGCTAGAAAGGATTTCAGGCGTTCCAGTGGGTAATATTGAGGAACTAAAAGCCAAAAATGTTAATTTAAAAAAATTAGCGGAATATGGGGTAGAAATCTTCTTTGCCCAAGTATTTCGGGATAACTTCTTTCATGCAGATATGCACCCCGGGAATATTTTTGTTGATATCAAGGATCCTGAAAATCCCCATTATATTGCCATTGATTTTGGCATTATGGGCACGCTGAGCCATGAAGACCAACGTTATTTAGCGGAAAACTTCCTCGCTTTTTTCCAGCGTGATTACCGTCGTGTTGCAGAGTTGCATGTGCATTCTGGTTGGGTACCTGAAGGCACCAGTGTGGAAGCTTTTGAAGGGGCAATTCGTACCGTATGTGAACCGATTTTTGATAAGCCTTTGAAAGAAATTTCATTTGGTTTAGTACTATTGCGTTTATTCCAAACTGCACGCCGCTTTAATATGGAAGTACAGCCCCAGCTTGTACTGTTACAAAAAACTTTGCTAAATATTGAAGGCTTAGGGCGACAACTTTACCCTGATTTAGATTTATGGAAAACCGCTAAACCCTTTTTAGAAACATGGATGGCAGAGCGTTTAGGCTGGCGTGCTTTTGCAGACAGTATGAAGCGTAATTTACCCTTATGGGCAGAAAAATTACCTGAATTACCCATATTACTGCATGAACAACTGACCCAACACCAAAAACAGCAGCAACATGCCAAGCATATGGAAGAAGAAATAAAAGGCTTACGTCAACAAATGACGCGCCAAAGTGAACAACATAATCTCACTTTATTGGCAACAGGCTTTATTATTTCCGCCAGTATTTTTCTCTCCTTAGAGGTACAAAGCCCGTGGAACTTAAGCGCGTTGGGCACGATTCTAGGGATTGGTGGTAGTTTTGTATTATTTGTCATCATGTTACGTAGCTAAGCAGGGAGCGGATAAAATGAATCAAGTGGTATTAGCCAGTGGTAACAAGGGAAAAGTAAGAGAGCTGAGTGCCTTACTTGCTGATATGGAATGGGAAGTGATTCCCCAAACCCAGTTTGATGTCTCTTCTGTGGCAGAAACAGGCACAACCTTTGTCGAAAATGCCATTATCAAAGCGCGTCATGCCTCAGCTGAAACAGGCTTACCTGCCATTGCTGATGACTCAGGGATTGAGATTGATGCCTTACAGGGAAAACCGGGGGTGTATTCAGCCCGTTTTGCTGGGGAAGATGCCAGTGATGAAGCCAATATTCAATTGGCATTGGAACAATTAAAAGGGGTGCCTACCGCAGAACGTACTGCACGGTTTCATTGTGTTTTAGTGTTTATGCGCCATGCGGCGGATCCTACGCCGTTGATTTGCCAAGGCGTATGGGAAGGGGTCATTTTAGAACAATTACAGGGGGAAAATGGCTTTGGTTATGATCCTATTTTCTATGTTCCCACTCATCAATGTAGTGCAGCAGAATTAACAGCAGAAATAAAAAATGCTCTTAGCCACCGTGGGAAAGCCCTGAAAATTCTTCAAAATAAGCTAAACTATTAGTTACGACACGTAGCAAATTTGCAGTACATGAAGGATTTATAATTATGTACCCCCTAAATGTACTGCACTTTTTCTAAAACCCTTACTATGCCCCTTATCCCTTCACCTTAAATTCAGTATTCCCCTAAATTACTGAAATTATACACCCATTAATAGGGTGGCAATAAACGCCGAAAACCATGTGTTAACACTACCAGCATAAAAAAAATATTCCTTAATAGTAGGAAAGGGTAGGGAGCTGAAGGTGGAGAAACTGCTTTATGTTCAGCTATATGTTGATACACACTCTTACTTAAACGTTCCAACCATGTTACTGAACGTGGAAACTCATATAAATTATTAATTAATTGGCTTGGAATACCTTGTCGCCCAACACCTGCCCCAATCAATGCCCCAACAATCGCAGCACACGTATCAGTATCCCCTCCACAGCGAATCATTTCTACCACACCTGCATGATAATCATCTTGATGTGTTAACCAGCAATGTAATGCAACAGGAACAGTATGATAACTATACCCTGTAACTCCTTTTTCTAATCCACAGGCGCAGGCAAAATCTGTCGTCTTTTCACCTTTTTCAACGCTTTTACATACTTCTTTAATTAAAAGAGATAACGCTTTTCCTGCTTCATCTTCCTGTAAATAAGCTTGTATTGCCGCATAGTAATCAGAGGATGTTACCCGCACACGCTGTGTACTTAAATGTGCAGCAATCGCAATAGAAAGCGCGGCATAATAGGCTTTATTATCAGTATGACTGATCACGGTTGCTGCTTTTACATAAGTGGTTAATTTTTCAGCTTGATCCCCATAACACACACCGAGTAACGCAACACGCATTGCAGGTGCATTACCTGCAGAAAATACACCACTTTTCTGGGGAGAAAAACCGATTAATAAACGCAAGCAGGCACGTAAACTTGCCCAGCCAATACCAGCAGGTAAGCCCAGAAACCAAATACGTAAATGATGAGCAAGTTGCTTTTGAAAAACTAGCAGATCCCCATTTGCACTGACAACTGCTGCCGCCACTAAACAAGTATGTTCAGTATCATCCGAGCACATACCTTTATTAAATAATAAGTGATAGCGAGATAAATCAGGAGATAATTTCTGTAAACGGCGACGGCTTAAACCTTCAAAACTTAAGCCCAGCGCATCCCCCACTGCTGTTCCAAATAAACAGCCTTCGATTGAATCACGAATTGATATAGGCATAATAAACGACTTTTTTAGTTTAAATGATGTTATGTTTTAGTTTAGCATTCCATTATCTCAGGCTTGGTTAAAATTTTTATGCCACCATATTTAGGGTTATTTTCTTTATTATCCCTAGTTCATAAAGCTTGATATGATTAAATTTGCTACTAAGGTGTTGCCTACCACACGACTAGGGTAGACTTTACGCTCAAAATTTTAGATATACTTAACACCAACTATTACTCAGGTGTTACAGTAAGCTAGTATTAACAAAAGAAGAACCGTATTCTTTTCCTAGACCATATGGAGGATTTCATCCATGGAAAAACCCAATTCACCCTTTTTTAACTTTTTTCGTCGTGTATTTGGACGTGTAGAAGCCCCGCCTCCACCAACTAGTAATAATAGTGTTCCTATTCATCAACAACCCAGTACACCAAGCCGTACAGGTAAACAGTTTGCGACACATTTTGATCGTGATAACCCAACCATGTTAAAGCAATTGACAGAAGTACGTCGTAATTACCGTCGTTACATTGAAAGTATGGCACAACGTTATAATCTACCGCCTGCTGTGATTTGTGGTATTGGCTCACGAGAATCTCACTGGGGCTTAGCATTAAAACCACTAGGACCAGGGGGGCGGGGTGATTTTGCACGCCGCCCACCACGTGGTATACGCCGTGGCGTGATTCCTAATGACGGTGGGGGCTATGGACGGGGTTTAATGCAAGTTGATTATGACTGGCATGAATTTGCACGCACAGGTAAATGGTACGTACCTGAAGAAAATATTAATTATGCCTGCCAACTCTTAGATCGTTCACGTACATTTTTCCGTAATAAACGTTTAGGCTTAAGTGATGATGACTTATTGCGTGCCATGCTCGCTGCTTATAACGGTGGTAACACTGCTACATTGCGTGCAATTAAAGCAGGTATGGATATCGATGCGAATACCACAGGGCGTGATTATTCTAAAGATGTATTAAATCGTAGTGGTTGGTTCCAATTACACGGTTGGAGTGGTTAACACTGCCTATTTTTGCATTAAAAAGGTGAGAGGATAAGTTGATACAAGGATGTAATGGTATCACTTATCCTCTTTATTTTAAGGTTCAATATATATATTTTATGATGGAAAAAACCTATAGATTAACAATTTCTTGCCCTGATGGGGTGGGAATTGTGGCAGCAGTCAGTCAATTTTTAGCCGATCATGGTGGCTGGATCAGTGAAGCAAATCATCACTCTGACCCCATTACTAAACATTTCTTTATGCGACAAGAGATTTTAGCTGACTCATTGACATGCAGTATTGAGACATTACGCACTGCCTTTATCCCTATTGCAGAAAAATTTGCGATGGACTGGCAACTTGTTGATGCATCACAACCTAAAAAAGTGGTGTTATGTGTCAGTAAACAAGCTCATTGTCTTAATGATTTATTATACCGCTGGCGCAGTAAAGAACTCTTTTTTGATATTCCCTGTGTCATATCAAATCACGAAGACTTTCGTGATTATGTAGAATGGCATGGTATTCCCTTTCATCATATTCCCGTCACAAAAGATAATAAACAACAGGCTTTTGCCAACATGGCAGAGGTGGTGGATGCGGTACAAGCAGATGTTGTGGTTTTAGCGCGTTATATGCAAATTTTCCCCCCTGATTTGTGTGAAAAATATGCCAATAAAATTATTAATATTCATCACAGCTTTTTACCCTCTTTTGTTGGTGCAAGACCTTATCATCAAGCCTCAGAGCGGGGAGTAAAATTAATTGGTGCAACCTGCCATTATGTCACTGAAGAGCTGGATGCAGGGCCTATTATTGAGCAAGATGTATTACGAGTGAATCATGGGGATACCGCACGCGATATGGTACGTTTAGGGCGGGATGTTGAGAAAATGGTGTTATCACGTGGTTTGCGTTACCACTTAGAGGATCGAGTACTTATCCACGATAGGAAAACCGTGGTGTTAAGCTAATTATTGCAATAATATAGGGATAGGATAGATTTATCACTATCCCTATTGCATTAAGCGATTATGGGCATAATGGTGCTAATTGAGGTAAGCTGCGGCGTAACGATGCCCAACCCATACCTAAATTTGCTTTTTTACTAGTAATTAATACAACCAATGCATCAGGTTTTTCAGGGATTAATGTCATAAAGTGGTAAGTATTATCTGTAGTCATTTGAACTTCTTTAATAAGATGTTTTTTTGAGTTACCACGCATGTTAGAAATCATATCTTCTACAGCACTGATAGTGCGCCCTCGGAACATATCCACCGCAGCTGCAGCAACTGCATCAAGGTAGGATTGAGTAAAGTAAGGTACATTATGGGAAACACCCAATAGTAACCCACTATTTAAATCCACTACAGCACATCCTAGTGCAGAGTCAACGCCTTGAATAATATCAGTACAGATATCATTAATGTTCATAGGTATTCTCCAATATCTCTAATTTATTTGTACACATTATTATAATAGTCTTATCACTATTAAATAACTTAAATAGTGATGAATTATATAATAACCCTATTCTTTTTAAAGTTGGGCTCATTATTATATATCATATAATATGCCAACTTATAGAAGCTTATGCTACGTAATGAAATATTATCACTCTTTACTTATTTTAACAGGTAATTGTTTTTTTAACTAACGGCTGGTAAACAAGCGTATATTTAATAATATAAAGAGTGTAGTGTAAGTAATGGTAGGAAGAAAGGCAGGAGAAAATAAATTTTCTAGCACCTTTAAATTAAAATTATTTTAAAGGTGCTAAATGGTATTTTTAGCAAACTTATAAAGCTAAAGTACCTTCAATTTCAATGGCAACATCTTTAGGTAATGATTTCACCCCTACTGCCGCACGGGCTGGGTAAGGTTGTTCAAAATAACGACTCATGACTTCATTCACTTGGGCAAAATTGCTTAAATCTGTTAAATAAATATTTAATTTAACAAAATTTTGCATAGTGCCCCCTGCTGCTTCAGCCACTGCAGATAAGTTTTTAAAAACTTGCTCTGCTTGGGCAACAAATTCCTCACTGACCACTTCCATGGTTTTCGGGTCTAAAGGAATTTGTCCTGATAAAAATACTAAATCCCCCACACGCACTGCTTGAGAGTAAGTGCCAATAGCAGCTGGGGCATTTTCAGTAGAAATAATAATTTTATCGCTCATAATCGCTCTTTTACTTATACAATCTATAAAATAACAAATACCCCAGACACGACACTGAGGTACTTATTACACAAAGGAACTGTTTAATTTTAATGTGTTAGCTGTTTAGACGGCGGGAATACCCTGCCCTGCTGTATTATGTGCACACTTTTTTTCTTTATGTGTGTCATAACGTGCTAAATCTAAACCTGTTGGATCAATATCAGGTTGACGTTTTGATATAACATCTGCTAACAAACGCCCTGAACCACAAGACATTGTCCAACCAAGCGTACCATGTCCTGTATTTAAATATAAGTTACGATAAGCAGTTTCCCCAACAATAGGTGTACCATCTGGTGTCATAGGGCGTAAACCTGTCCACGGTTCAGCTTGTTGAATATCGCCCCCTTGAGGGAATAAATCAGTCACTACATGGGCAATTGTGGCAAGTTGTTTTTTACGCAAGCTTAAATCATAACCTGTTAATTCAGCTGTACCAGCTACACGAATACGATCACCTAAGCGAGTTAACGCCACTTTATGGGTTTCATCCATAATGGTGGATACAGGGGCGTAACGCTCATCAGTAATAGGTAAAGTTAAAGAATAGCCTTTTACAGGGTATACAGGAATATTAATATTAATTTTACGCAGGAATAAAGGAGAATAACTACCCATAGCCACGACATAGCTATCTGCTTTTAACATACCTTTGTCAGTATTGACCCCAATAATGCGATCATCACGAGTATATAAGTGATGAATTGTGGTGTTGTACTGGAATTTTACGCCTAATTTTTCGGCTTCTTTTGCTAAAGCTTGGGTAAATAAAAAGCAATCCCCTGTCTCATCTAAAGGCAAGCGTAAACCTCCAACAATTTTATTCCGCATCGGGGCTAAACCCGGTTCGGCTTCAATACAGTCTGCTACATCTAATAATTGATGAGGAATATTACATTCTTTTAAGATAGCGATATCTTTTTGTACCGCATCTAATTGTTTTTGTGTACGGAAAACTTGCAGTGTACCTTGAGTACGTTGATCGTATTGAATACCAATTTCAGCACGTAATTCATTAAAAGCTTCACGACTGTAATCAGCAAGGCGTAACATGCGTTCTTTATTAATACTATAACGATCAGCTGTACAATTACGTAGCATTTGAAAAACCCATTTCCACATATTAGGATCAAGATTAGGACGTACAACTAATGGGGAATGTTTGCTAAACATCCATTTTATGGCTTTTAGAGGAATTCCAGGGGCTGCCCATGGGGCAGAATATCCAGGGGAGACTTGCCCTGCATTGGCAAAACTGGTTTCTAAACCTGCTTCAGCTTGGCGATCCACGACTGTAACTTCATGTCCTTGCTTAGCTAAATAATAAGCGGTTGTGACACCAATAACGCCATTACCTAAAATAACCACTTTCATGATACTACGCCTCCTAAGACGGTCAATTACACAAGTCACCTCCAAAGTATGAGGTACTACAGTACGCCCTTGTGCTACCTGTAACATATTGATTTTTAGCTATTATACGTAATGCCTTACAAAATTATTTTGGGTATTTATAAGTAATTAATCCTTTTTAAAG
>Ga0193953_1000008_pt1 | contig 103097 bp, 101 predicted proteins | sample BB_4_MG_FD_140325 | JGI IMG/M metagenome (GOLD analysis project Ga0193953, IMG submission 140325) | Microbial mat bacterial communities from the Broadkill River, Lewes, Delaware, United States - BB_4_MG | ecosystem: Environmental > Aquatic > Freshwater > River > Microbial mats | place: USA...
GAATTAAAGATGCGCTTAAAGGTAAAGTGAAAGATGTTAAACTTTCTCAACGTTTAACCGATTCACCTGCATGTATTGTAGCTGACGAACATGACATGAGTAGCCAAATGGCGAAACTAATGGCATCTGTTGGTCAAGAAGTGCCAGAAACACTGCCTATATTCGAAATAAACGGTGAGCATGAGTTAGTTAAGCATGTGGCTGATGAACAAGACGATGATAAATTTAATCAGTGGGTTGAAGTATTGTTTGAACAAGCCATGTTAGCTGAGCGCGGTAGTTTGAAAGACCCTGCTAGCTTTGTGTCTCGTTTGAATAAATTAATGCTAAGTTTAACTAAGTAAGTTTGTACTGGTAAAACAGTATACTTTAGTCTGAAAAAGGGGCAATTCACTGTCAATGAATGCTCCTTTTTTGTATGCTAAGCTTGTTTGATTCTGGGCTAACTTGTATAGTGTTTGCCCCAACAAATAGAATAGCTAAGAATTATTACATTAGTGTGATCAATTTACCCTTTTTAGCGAAGGATAGGTAGTTGTATTAATGTAATTATTTTTATTTAAACACAATTATCACTTAAGGGTTAGTTTATATGCGTATTGTACTTCTTGGTGCTCCTGGTGCGGGCAAAGGCACACAAGCTCAGTTTTTAATGGCCAAATTTGGTATTCCTCAAATTTCAACTGGTGACATGCTTCGCGCTGCCATTTCAGCGGGCACTGAATTAGGTAAACAAGCAAAAGCTGTGATGGATGCTGGTCAACTAGTCTCTGATGAACTTATTATTGGTTTAGTAAAAGAACGTATTACCCAAGATGATTGTAAAGCTGGTTTCTTACTTGACGGTTTTCCACGTACTATCCCACAAGCTAATGCGATGAAAGAAAATGGCATCAATGTTGATCATGTGCTTGAATTTGATGTGCCTGATGAAGTTATTGTTGAGCGTATGGCTGGTCGACGCGTACATTCAGGTTCTGGTCGTGTTTATCACCTTGTTTATAATCCACCAAAAGTGGAAGGCAAAGATGATGTGACAGGCGATGATTTGTCTATTCGCCCAGACGATGAAGAATCAACAGTACGTAAACGTTTAGCTATTTATCATGAGCAAACTAAGCCGCTAGTAGATTTTTATCAAGCTGAAGCTGAATCAGGCAACTGCAAATATTTAACCATTGATGGTACTCAAGCGGTTGAAGCGGTTAATGCCTTATTATCTGCACAACTCGCTTAATTTTTACGTTAAGCAAAATAACGAATAAAAACTCGCTGCGGCGAGTTTTTTGTTATATAAAGGAAAACACACTTCATTTTATTACCCCTGCTATTGTTGGGGAAAGGCGAATTATGGATATTAATATTACTATTACGGCGTTTTATGCCAGTTTACTTACGCTGCTTTATATCGGCTTGTCTATTAACATTATTCGACTAAGATTTAAGCTTAAAGTAGGTTTGGGAGATGGTGGGAAAGAGCCTTTAATTAAAGCGATTAGAATACACGGAAATTTTTCTGAGTACATGCCGCTAGCGCTAATATTATTGGTTGGTTTTGAACTCAGCGGCGCAGATAGTTTTTGGGTACATTTATTTGGTGCGGTTTTATTTATTGGTAGGGTGCTGCATGCAATAGGTTTAACTCAATCTGTTGGTACTTCAAAGTCAAGAGCCTTCGGTATGCTTTCTATGTTTTTGGTTTTAATTTTGTTAGCTATAGCAAATATTTATGCCTTTATTTTTTAAACTGTGCATGTCATTTAAATAGCGACATTTTTGACCATAGCAACATGGGGAATATTATCTTCAAGATACATCTCAGATACTTGTTCAAAACCATGCTGTTGGTAAAAACTAATCAAATGCTCTTGTGCTGAAATTTTAATGTTTTGGTTAGAAAAATATTGCGGGCATAAATTCAGTGCTTCACACATTAATTCATGACCTAAGCCTGATCCTCTTGCCTGTTTTGCAATAACAACACGGCCTATGCTTATATAATTATCATAACTTTGCCCTTTAGGTAATATCCGTAAATAGGCAATAAGTTTATTGTTTTGATACCCTAAAACGTGCAGGGTATCTGGGTGTCTGTCTAACTGATTTGGCTCACTATCTAAATCAGGGTAATAGCACGTTTGCTCAACAACAAATACATCAATACGTAATTTTAATAAATCATACAATTGATCAAGTGATAACTCATCAAAGTGTTTAACTTGCCAAGTTGTTTTTATGTTTTCTAAGTTGTTCAAGTTATGTAAGTTCATTTATCTAGTTCAAGCGTAAGGCTTAGTTTTATATAAGCATTAATGACAAAAATGCATCGATGTTAGTTATAACAAGGATGCATCCAGTTATCAAAAAGATTCAAATCAATTGTGATTATGTTTCAGGTGTTATTTTTTATGGCGATCTTGAAGAACTGTCATCACTTCACTTAAGTCAATTTTTTGATCTGCAAGTAAAACAAGCGTGTGATAGAACAAATCTGCACATTCCCCTAATAAGTCTTCTTTCGTTTCAGCAACGGCAGCTAAGGCAACTTCAACGCCTTCTTCTCCTACTTTTTGAGCCATTTTAGTTGTGCCACGTGAGAATAAATGAGCCGTGTAGCTTTCGTTAGGATCATCGTCTTTTCTGCTAGCAATCACTTGCTCTAGTTGGCTTAAAAAATTCTGATTGGTTAGCTTTTGTTCAGGGAAACAAGACTCAGTGCCTAAATGGCATGTAGGGCCTGTAGGCATGCAAGCAATTAATAAACTATCTTGGTCGCAATCAGTAAGGACTTGTTTTACATGTAAATAATTGCCAGAAGTTTCGCCTTTTACCCATAACGCTTGTTTTGAGCGGCTATAAAAGGTTGCTTTTTCTGATGCTAACGTTTCTGTTAATGATGCTTGGTTCATATAACCTTGCATTAAAACTGCACCAGTAGCGGCATGTTGAATAATAGCAGGAATAAGGTTATCCATTTTTCCCCATGCTAATTCATTGATATTATCTTTGTTTACTAACATGGTCTTACCTCAATGCTTTGTGATCTTAAATAGGTTTTTAGTTCGTCTATTGGAATAATGCCTTTATGAAATACCGAAGCAGCAAGTGCGCCATCAACATCGGCTTGTTGATAAACTTGAGCAAAATGTTCAATAGTGCCCGCACCACCTGAAGCAATTAATGGTACATTACATACAGCTCTTGCTTGTTTTAATTGTTCAATATCGTACCCTTGACGTACACCATCTTGGTTCATACAGTTAAGCACTATTTCGCCAGCGCCTAAACTAACGACTTTTTTTATCCAGTCAAAGGTAGTCCAGCTTGTTTTTTGAGTACGGTTTTCATCGCCTGTAAATTGATATACTTGATATTGTTGTGATTCTTTGTCATAAAAACTATCAATACCAACTACAACACACTGTTGACCAAAATGATCAGCAAGGCGTGAAATAAGTGTAGGGTCATGCAGAGCTGGCGAATTAATACTAATTTTATCTGCACCCATCATGAGAATTTCTTTTGCGTCATTTTCACTTTTAATGCCACCAGCGACACAAAAAGGAATATCAATGACTTGGGCAATGCGGCTAACCCAGCTTTTATCAACAACACGACCATCAGAGCTGGCGGTAATATCATAAAAAACCAGTTCATCTGCACCTGCTTCAGCATATTTTTGAGCTAACGGAACGATGTCACCAATAATCTCATGGTTTCTAAATTGTACACCTTTGACAACTTTACCATCACGTACGTCTAAACAAGGAATTATGCGTTTTGCTAGCATTGTGCCACCATAGTGTTAATTGTTTGATTTTTAATATTTAAAGTTTTCTTTTCTTTGTGTTTTGTATTTCGTAGGAGACGCATAAGATACACTTGGTATATTGTTGTTCTAATAAAAGAATAGTTATTTAATGAGTGAATACTGATGCATTGTTATGCACTTAATTCTTGGGTGTAAATATACATTAATTTTAAAGCGTTGTTAATCTCGGTGTTAGATTATTAGCTGATTAACTAGAATTATATTGTTAATTGATAAATTAGGAAGAAATATTGCGTTTATTTGAGGTTTATAGAGTAACGAAATTCAGTTAATAACAGGTGGTGGTGATTATGCTATTGTAACAATCTCACTAACAATGTGATCATTTCTACGTATAAAATAGAACACTCACAAATGATGAAAGGTAAGATATTTATTCATTTGCAAGTGTTGGAGTTAAATAGTTTATGAAACAAATATTAGAAGGGGCTTAGGTTCTATATTCAGCATTGATTTTGACGTAATCATAGCTAAAATCACAGGTCCAAATGGTTGCTTTTTCATTGCCTCTGTTCAGTTGCACTGTGATGTCAATTTCAGCTTTGTTCATTATGGCTTGTGCTTCTTTTTCAATATAACTTGCCGCAAGTCCGCCTTTTTCAGCAACTAATAAATTGCCAAAATAAAGTGATAATTGTGTGGTGTCTAAATCATTCAACGAGTGACATTCTCTAGAGGCATAGCCAATAGCCGCAAGTACTCGACCTAAATTAGGATCAGAAGCAAACATGGCTGTTTTCACAAGAGGGCTCTTAGCAATGGAATAACCAATAGTTTTAGCCTCATCTGTGGTTAATGCGCCTTTTACAGTGACAGTGATAAATTTAGTTGCGCCTTCTCCGTCACGAACGATTGCTTTAGCTAAGTATTGTGACGTTTCAAGTAGCGCATTAAATATGGCTTCATAGCCATCATCATCACGGCTTGTGATCGCAGGCACATTACTTTTGCCGGTGGCTATAACAATAAACGAGTCATTTGTTGAGGTGTCACCATCAACTGAAATACAGTTAAACGAGAGGTCTGCAATTTCTTTGGTGATATTATCTAATAATGGTTGCGATATAGCGGCATCGGTTGCTACATATCCTAACATGGTCGCCATGTTGGGATGTATCATGCCTGAACCTTTGGATATACCTGTGATATTGATGTTTTCTTGACCTACTTTTACTTGAGTGGCGTAAGCTTTAGGCACTATGTCTGTCGTCATAATCGTTGAAGCTGCGTCAGCCCAGTTGTCACTAGCTAAGTTAGCAACGGCACTTGGCAGCCCAGCTAAAATTTTACTCATTGGTAGGTGTTCTAAAATGACCCCCGTTGAAAAGGGCAATATAGACTCTACAGGAATGGTCATAATTTCAGCTAAATGTTCACAGGTGGTTAGTGCATCTAACATACCTTGCTCACCAGTACCTGCATTGGCATTACCTGTATTGATTACTAATGCTTTTATACCATTTACATTATTGCTTTTTACTGCATCTAAGTGCTTTTTACACAAAGTAACAGGGGCAGCGCAAAAACGATTTTGAGTAAACACCCCTGACACAGTGCTGCCTTCGGCAATTTCAATAACAAGTAGGTCTTTACGGTTTTGTTTTTTAATATTTGCTTCAGCCCAACCAAGGCGAATACCTTGAATTGGCGTAAGTGAAGCGGGAATAAGTTCAGGTAAATTAACGGGCATATGAGTTATTTAGAATGTAGAAAATTAGGTAAATATTACGCTTTTATGATTTTTTATGCAAAATAATATTAAGAGTAACGTACGATTAAATAACGTTATTAATTACCTTAATAACTTAGCAATTACTCAGCGAATGCTTACATGTGAATGATGCCAATAAAAGACCTTATTTTCTTCTTAGCGTGTTCTATGTTGATAGCCGTCAAATTTTTTTAGGGTTTCTTGATTTAAAATTATTTTTGTTATGCTGTTGAAAGCATCATTCTTTTTTGAGAAATGTTATATTAACGGCAATTTTAGCTAATATTTAATAAAAGAATGAGATCAGTTATGAAAGTTCATGAAATAAAACACCCTTTAGTACAACACAAACTTGGATTAATGCGTGCTAATGGTATTAGTACCAAAAATTTTAGAGAGCTTTGCGGTGAAGTCGGTGCATTACTAACCTATGAAGCTACCCGAAACTTAGCTACTGAACAAATTACGATTGAAGGTTGGGAAGGTAATGATATAGAAGTTGAAAATATCAAAGGTAAAAAAATTACTATTGTGCCTATTTTACGTGCAGGTTTAGGTATGTTAGATGGAGTAATTCCTTTGATTCCTAGTGCAAAAATTAGTGTGGTTGGGTTATATCGTGATGAAGAAACGCTAGAAGCTGTTCCTTATTTTGACAAAGTAGTTAGTGATATAGAGCAAAGAACTGCATTAATTGTTGATCCTATGTTGGCAACAGGCGGAACATTGATTGCAACGATTGATTTACTAAAATCAAAGGGGTGTAAGGATATTATGGGCTTGTTTTTGGTGGCTTCACCAGAAGGAATAGAAAAACTTAAGGAAGCACATGATGATGTTGATATTTATGTAGCATCTGTAGATGATCACCTTAACGATAAAGGGTATATAGTGCCTGGATTGGGTGATGCTGGCGATAAAATATTTGGAACTAAATAAAAGATGATAGACATGAAAACACCTTTACTAGGCGCACAAATGTTATTTGTAGCTTTTGGTGCCCTAGTCTTAGTACCAATTTTAACAGGGTTAGATCCTAATGTGGCTTTATTTACAGCAGGAATAGGAACGCTTTTATTTCAACTCGTTACAAAAAGACAAGTGCCTATATTTCTTGCTTCCTCCTTTGCTTTTATTGCGCCTATTTCATATGGTGTAGCAAGTTGGGGAATAGCTGCTACCATGTCAGGTTTGGTTGCTGCGGGTTTGTTTTATGTTTTATTAAGTTTTGTTGTTGCATGGCGTGGTGACGGTGTTATTAACCGGTTACTGCCACCTGTGGTAGTCGCGCCAGTTATTATGGTTATTGGGTTAAACTTAGCCCCCGTTGGCGTTAATATGGCTTTAGGAAAATCAGGTGACGGGGCTTTGCAACTTGTTGACCCAGCTATTGCTTTAATTATTTCTATGGCTGCTTTAACAACAACTGTTTTAGTTTCTTTATTAGGTAAAGGTATCTTTAAGTTAATACCTATATTAGCAGGGTTAGTGGTTGGTTATGGGTTAGCTTTAGTTTTTGGTATTGTTGATTTTTCTGTGATTAGTAAAAGTCCTTGGTTTGCTATTCCAAACTTTGTTACCCCTGTTTTTCATTGGGAAGCGGTATTATTTATTTTGCCTATTGCTATTGCGCCAGCAGTTGAACATATTGGTGATATTACGGCTATTTCAAATATAACGGGTAAAGACTTCTTATTAAAACCTGGCTTAAAGCGAACCTTGTTGGGAGATGGCTTAGCAACATCGGCTGCAGCAATGCTAGGCGGGCCACCTAATACTACTTACTCAGAAGTTACTGGCGCTGTTGCGTTAACTAAATCTTTCAATCCCGTTATTATGACGTGGGCTGCTTTTTTTGCCATTGCTTTATCTTTTATGGGAAAAACAGGCGCAGCATTATCGACAATTCCTGTGCCCGTTATGGGGGGAATTATGGTGTTGTTGTTTGGCACAATTGCCGTCATCGGTTTAAAAACGTTAGTAACAGCACAAGTTGATTTGTCAAAAAGTAAAAACTTAGCAATAGTGGCTGTGGTATTAGTGTTTGGCTTGGGTGGTATGAACTTTAATTTTGGTAGTTTTCAGTTAAAAGGAATCGCTTTAGCGGCGGTTTCTGCTATTTTACTGAATATGTTTTTACCACACGAAAAGCATTAATTGATAAAATGAATAAGGCAACTGAATACTGTTGTTGAGGGATTAATGCGTTTATTACTTTTTATCCCCAGCTTACCCCAGTTAAGGTATTATTATCTAGCTGGGGTAGTTGAATTGAATAAACTCAATACAATGTATATGCAAATAGTATTGTTATTAGCTTTTACGATATAACGCGCATACCTTATTACCAGAAGGGTCACGTAAATAGGCAAGGTAAAGCTGTTTGTCACCAAGGCCACGAAGACCTGGTGCGTCTTCACAACTTACACCACCATTTGCAATACCTGCGGCATGCCAAGCGTCAGCTTGTTCACCTGAAATTGCTGAAAAACCTATGGTTGTACCATTGCCATGACTTGCAGGCTCACCATTAATTGGGGTTGTAAGGGCAAAAATTCCCGTGTCGGTAAAGTAAAAACAACGGCCTTTTTCGTCGAATACTCCTGGTTTATGTCCTAATTCGCCTAAAATGGCATCATAAAAAACTTTTGACGCGTTAATATCGTTTGCCCCGATCATGATATGACTAAACATTAGATTTTTCCTTTCTTATTTATGAATGTAAATGTTTAATTGAGAGTTGGTTGATTAGTTTTATTGGCTCTTTGAATGCGTCAATCAAGCATATCTCAATTTGGTCTATCATAAGGTGCATAGTGTTGCGTAACAAGCGGTAATTTAGCTGTAATTTAGGTTATAAAATGGAAAACCCCCTAATAAATAATAGTAGGGGGTTTTAGTCTGAAGGTTTTTACGTGCTAACTATGTTTATATTAGCCGTATTAGTTACGACACATTAGCCGTTGCTTACTTCTTCAAAGTCAGCATCAATGATGTCATCATCACTTCTGGCATCATTTGCAGCATTGCTGGTATTTCCTTGATTGCTCTGTGCTTGATGCTGCTCTGCTTGTGTAGCTTCCATTACTTTGCTGTAGGCTTCTTGTAATGCTTTTTGTCGCATTTCAATTGCTGATTTATCATCGCCATTAACTGCCATTTTTAACTGCTCAATGAGAGTTTTTAGTGTTGTTTGCTGATCATCACTTAAACTCGTCATAGACGTTTGCACAGTATGAATTAATTGGTCTGCTTGGTTACGTTGCTCAACTAATTCACGTTTTTGTTTATCTTCAGTTGCGTGTTTCTCAGCATCTTGCACCATGCTATTTATTTCATCTTCCGTTAAGCCACTTGATGCGGTAATTTTAATGCTTTGCTCTTTGCCTGTCGCTTTATCTTTAGCAGACACATTTAAAATACCATTGGCATCAATATCAAAGGTTACTTCTATTTGCACTGAACCACGTGGGCCAGGGTTGATATCAGTTAAATTAAATTGACCTAATGACTTATTGTCAGTCGCCATTTCTCGTTGTCCTTGTAACACATGTACCGTTACTGCGGCTTGATTATCTTCAGCAGTTGAAAATGTTTCTGAAGCCCTGGTTGGTATCGTAGTATTTTTATCTATAAGCTTGGTCATAATGCCGCCTAATGTTTCAATACCTAGCGATAACGGAGTTACATCAAGTAGTAGTACGTCATTAACCGCTCCTGATAATACACCCGACTGTATGGCCGCACCTAAAGCAACAGCTTCATCAGGGTTAACATCTTTTCGTGGTTCTTTACCAAAGAATGCTTTAACCGCTTCTTGAACTTTTGGCATACGTGTTTGACCTCCTACCAAAATTACCTCACTAATTTCACCTTTAGTTAAACCTGCATCTTTTAATGCGAGTTCACAGGGCGCTATAGTGCTTTTAACTAGATCTTCTACTAAAGACTCTAATTTGGCACGAGTAATTTGCACGTTTAGGTGTTTTGGCCCATTTGCATCAGCAGTAACGTACGGTAAATTCACATCGGTTTGCAATGCTGATGATAACTCTATTTTCGCCTTTTCAGCCGCTTCTTTTATACGCTGCAAAGCTAATGTATCGTTATGAATATCAATACCGCTGTCTTTCTTGAATTCGTCAGCAAGGTAATTAATTAGGCGTAAATCAAAATCTTCACCGCCTAAAAAGGTATCACCATTGGTTGCCAACACTTCAAATTGTTTTTCACCGTCTACATTTGAAATTTCAATAATAGAAACATCAAAAGTTCCGCCACCTAAATCATATACCACAACTTTCTGGTCAGCTTTGTTGTTTTTATCAACGCCATACGCTAATGCGGCTGCAGTAGGTTCATTAATGATACGTTTTACATTAAGGCCTGCAATTTTACCTGCGTCTTTCGTTGCTTGTCGTTGCGAATCATTAAAGTATGCTGGCACAGTAATCACCGCCTCTGTTACCGCTTCACCCAAATAAGCTTCAGCATCTTTTTTCAATTTACGTAATACTTGCGCAGACACTTCTTGTGGAGACAAGGCTTTACCATTGACTTCAACCCAAGCGTCGCCATTTTTTGCTTTCACAATTTTATATGGCGCTAGTTTTATATCTTTTTGCACTTCTTCGTCGTCAAATTTACGGCCTATTAAGCGTTTAATTGCAAATAATGTATTTTTAGCGTTAGTAACGGCTTGTCTTTTAGCTGGTTGGCCCGCTAATGTTTCGTTGTTAGCGTAAGCAACAACAGACGGGGTAGTGCGACTACCTTCTGCATTGTCGATAATTTTGGCTTTACCACCTTCCATAACTGCTACACATGAATTTGTTGTACCTAAATCAATACCAATAATCTTAGTCATAATAATCACCTGTTAATTGAATAATTTGCTTAATAAAAAGCATTTAATAAAAAGGTCTGCTGCTTCATTGTTATTACCAATTAAGTAGTTTGACCAGATAAACAACCTTGGCTGTTTGTTAGTGACGCTATAATAAGGGAGATCAGATAAACGCTCTGTCACAAATATGACAGTTCTGATGATTTAGTTTTTCATTCATGGTGGTTTGTATTTGTTGTATTAGTTTTGCTATATAGCGACAACTAGGTAGAATAAAAAGACCAGTATTCACGACTTGTTACCTTGATATTTATGCAACAAAAATCAACTAATTTACCTCAAAAAGCAAACCCAGTATTAGTGAAGCAAGCTAATTTGTTTGCTGATTTACCAACAAAGCTTATTGAAGATTTTCAGCAAGAGTTTCAACTTAATGAATGGCACAAAGGCGATTACATAAATTCTGATGTATTAACCAAACGCTTTTTTGTGGTGATTGACGGTCAATTAGAGATCAAGCAAAGTAACTCTGAAACAGGCAGAGAAGTAACTTTAGATATGCTTTACGCTGGTGATTGTTTTGATTTAATGGTGTTATTTGATGATCAACCCCATGACGTTATTATTTCGCCATTAACAACAGTCAAATTACTTTCTGTTAAGTTGTCTACCATGCGGAATTGGTTGTGGACGTACCCTGAATTCAACCAGCAATTCATGCCTTACTTAGCAAAAAAGATGCGTGAAAAAGAGCAACAAGCAAGTAACCTTATTTTACATGATGTACCCACACGGTTAAGTCGTATTATTTTAGAACATATTAACAAAATTAAATTTTATAATGGTGTAAAAGAGCAAGAGCATCACTATCATTTAGTGAATGGATTAAACGATGAGGTTTTAGCGCGAATGACAGGGTCTGTTAGACAAGTAATCAATAAACAATTGCAACTTTGGAAAAAAGAAGACACCCTTGATAAAAAACGTAATCAATTGATTATTAAGGATTTAAAAGCGTTGGAAAAAGAAGCGAAATTTACACAGGCTTTACCGAATGAACCTTTAGCAAGGTCGTAATTTGTATTAGTGTCATTACCAAGGGAGACTGTCGGTCTAATTACCGAGCGACTTTGTTGTAAGTAGCATATCAGCCAGTTGAATAAATGATCATGTTGGCTAAAAATTTCCTAAGGGTTAAGTTTAATATCACTTATAGGTTGTTATTTTAATATATCGTACCTACTTCATAATAAACCCTAACTACTTAAGTTTATTATGTTGTCTTATCTATTACCTATACTGATTGGTGTTATTCTTATCGGCTATTCTGTAGGTAAACCTTATTGGCGAAGATATCAACGGGGTAAAATTATAAAGCAGCCCTTTAAAAAAGAATGGCGTAAAATTCTTCAACAAAGAGTGCCTTATTTTAGGCAGATGCCTGCTGACTTACAGTTACAGCTTAAACAACATATTCAAGTTTTTTTAGCGGAGAAAAATTTCGTTGGTTGTAATGGCGTTAATGTTACGGATGAAATAAAAGTGACGGTTGCAGCCCAAGCTTGTCTATTACTGTTAAACCGTGAAACAGATTATTATCCCAAGTTACAAACAATACTGGTTTATCCTCGAGCTTTTGTTAAATCACAGCAAAATAAAGATGCTAATGGCCTACACTTTACGAAAAAAATGGTGTTGGCAGGAGAGTCATGGGACTTTGGTAAAGTCGTTTTGTCTTGGCAAGATACGTTAGATGGCGCTCAAATTCCAGATGATGGGCATAATGTGGTAATACATGAGTTTGCTCATCAGTTAGATCAAGAAAACGGTCGAGCAAACGGTGCTCCGTTGCTCGAAAAAGGGCAAAGCTATCAGTGTTGGTCTGATGTTTTTTCAGCACAATTTGAATTACTGAAGAAGCAAGCCAAAACAGGCTCTCCGTCTTTGTTTGATTATTATGGTGCAACAAACCCAGCGGAATTTTTTGCTGTTGCTAGCGAAGTGTTTTTTGAGAAATCACATGCCTTTTTTCATGAACACCCAAAACTCTATCATCAATTAAAACAATATTATCAAGTTGACCCTGTTCATTGGTCATAAATTGAAACATAAATTTTAATGCTTAAATACCGTAATTAAGTATAAAGTAACTTCTTTATTGTAGAAGGATAATACTGCCACGTTGTTTATATTTGTGATTGGCCGTTAACTTGGTCATTTTAGTAATAAAAACTGACTTGAACAGGGTTGTTTACTATAGTATTACTCGTAGGTAGTAATCATTTTTTGAAATTTAATCCAAGTTAAGCGAAATAAAAGACCATTATGCGAATATTCCTAAAAGTTTCCGCGATCATTCTAGCCTTAATAATTATCGCTATTGTGGCCGCAACACAACTAATCTCAACAGATGATATTGTTAATCAAGTAAGTACTAAAGTCGAGCAAGCCACTGGCCGAACCTTATCGGTTGACGGCGATAAACAATTGAGCTTTTTTCCTTCTTTGTCAATCGAGCTAAATAAAGTACGTTTCGCTAATGCTCCATTCGGCTCAAAACCCAATATGGCAACAGTTGAAGCGTTGAATATTCATATTCCTTGGCTATCCATTTTTTCTGGTGAGTTGACCATTGATAAGTTTGTTATTGTTAATCCTGACATTTTATTGGAAACCACAGCTGATGGACAGGTGAATTGGCAGTTTCCAGTTGCGACTAATACAGGTGAAGAACCTTCTGAGGAGCTTAGTAGCAAAAACACAGACACTGCAGCTGTGCTACCCGATGGATTTGATGTGCGTCTTGGGCAAGTTGAGATACAGGGTGGAAAGTTGACAATTTTTGATCATAAAAATCAAACAACTAAAGTTGTTGACCAGTTAAGTTTAGCTGTTTTATTACCTTCGCTTAAAGAAACGCTGACGGTGTCAGGCAGCGTTAGATATATGGCAAAAGTGTTTGAGCTTAAATCAAGCATTACTACACCTGCTCATGTAATAAATAGTCAACCATTTACTGTCAAACTATCAATGTTATCTGATTTAACAAACGTTAACTATGCAGGTGAAATAAAAAATAAAGGTCAGGATATCAAAGGAAAACTTGCTATTTCAGGTGATTCTGTCAAACAAATATTAGCATGGCAAAATATGCCTTTAGAGGCAAAAGACGAAGCCTTTAATCAATTCTCATTGGCTTCTGATATGCACTTTGCTAATAACAAACTCACATTGAAAGACATTTCTGTTGAGTTAGATAAATTAGCTTTTACCGGTTCGTCAACAATAACGTTATCTGAACCATTAACCATTAATGCTGATATTGATTTGGGGTCGCTTAATTTGAACCCATATTTACCACCAAGCACAACAACAGAGCCGACTAAGCAAAGCACTGATGCTAAGAGTGAAGCTAGTAGTGAGCCATTAGTATGGGATGATACTGAGATAGATTTATCTGCCTTAGGGTTAATTAATGCAGACTTAGCAATTAAATCAAGTGAGCTGCTTGTACGAGAAATTAAATTAGGTCAAAACAAGTTAGCCATTAATTTGCACCAAGGTAAAGCCATAATCAATTTACTTGATTTTCAAGCATACCAGGGGCAAGGTACAGGCACTATTGAGGTTTTGGCAAATAAGAAGCCCTATCAAATCAGCAGTAAATTTGATCTGAATAAAATCAATGCTGAGCCTTTACTTACTGATGCAGCAGGTTTTGACAAACTGATGGGCAAAGGCCAATTAACATGGAATATATCAACGAGTGGGGTGAGCCAAAAAGACTTTATTGCACAACTTAATGGTGAGTTGAACTTTAGCTTTATTGACGGGGCTATTCGAGGGGTTAACCTAGCGGCCATTGCCAAAAGTGCTAATAATATTATGACGGGTAATTTGGCCGCGGTCAGTTTAGACAGTGATTTTAGTCATGCAGAAAAAACAGACTTTGCCGCCTTAACGGGAACTTTTAATATCAGCAAAGGGTTAGCAAATACCAATAATATATCTTTGCATAATCCTTTTATTCGCGTATCAGGAGCAGGGGATATTGACTTACCACAAACCAAAATGAAAATGCATATTGTTACGGAAATGGTGGCTTCGCTTGAAGGACAAGCCGCGCAAGAGGCTAGCTCAGGTATTAAAATTCCAATTAAAATTTCAGGTCCATTCCATCAAATCAAAATTCGACCTGATGTTAGTGACCAAGCAAAAGACAAACTAAAAGAGAAAGTGAAAGAAAAAGTTAAAGACAAACTTAAAAAGTTATTTGGCTAGGGTGCCATTATATTTATGAACGCAACTTTATATTACATACACGACCCTATGTGTAGTTGGTGTTGGGGATATAGGCCTGTTTGGGATACATTAAAACTAAGTTTGCCTAGCACAGTTCAAATAGAATACGTTGCAGGTGGCTTAGCGGCAGACTCAAATAACCCAATGGCAGCTGAGCAGCAAGCAATGATAAAAGCCCATTGGCGTACTATTGAAGAAAAGTTAGGCACACAATTTAATTATGAATTTTGGGATAATAATACGCCAAGACGCTCTACTTATAACGCTTGTAGAGCAGTAATTGCCGCAGATAATCAAGGGCATCAAGTAGCAATGGTTGAGGCTATTCAACAGGCTTATTATTTACGTGCTTTGAACCCATCAGATAAAGAAGTGCTTATCGATTTGGCAGAAGAGTTGTCGTTGGATCTTTCGCGCTTTGTTACAGATTTTAGTTCAGAAACAACCGAAGAAGTATTAATGCAGCAAATTAATTTTGCAAGAGAGCTAACCCAACAAGGTTTTCCGTCTTTGGTACTTGAGCATAATGGCGTTAGGCATTCAATTGCTATTAATTATCAAAATTACCAAGTAACGTTAGCCAAAATTAATTACTTGCTTCACAAAAATGGATAGTAAGTGGTTCTATCTTGTTACATTATATTAGGAAAGTATTAGAATGGAATTAAGGTTAGTCGAAGAAAAGGCACTTAATGGGCTATCTGTGAGAACCGATAACGCCACAGAAATGGATTCAAATAACGGGGTAATACCTGCTTTATGGCAAACATTTGATAACACCGTTCCCGTAGATTATGAAAATGGCGAACGGGTTTATGGTGTTTATTTTAACTATGAATCTGATCACACAGGAAAATTTACTGTACTTGCTGGTTTTGATGGAAAAGTGTTTCCGCCTGAGGCTAATTTAGAGCAAGTGACGATTCCCGAAGCTAAATACCTTGTCTTTACTTACCACGGAGAAATGCCTCAAATAGCTATTGATGCTTGGACCGAGGTTTGGCACTATTTTTCAGACACTAACGCCCAATATCAAAGAACCTATACGACTGATTTTGAGTATTATCCTGATGCTAATACAATTGAAGTGCATATAGCAGTTAAGTAGTTACATGATAATTTCTAACGGTTAACTGTTTTTTTAGATCGATAAAATCTGCTTACCGCGAGTTCGGTTATAGATATTTTTAATAAGTCTAGCTCAGGTTTATTAGTCTCATTTTTCTAGCTAGGTGAAAAAATAACCACCAATTTTCAATATTAGGTATAGGCTTGGCATTTATTCCTGTATAATGCGCGACCTTATTATTCTGAGTATTCGTTGTTACTTTGCCGTTTATCCCCTTTAAGGAGAAATAAGGCAATTAACGATGAAAATTCGCTATCTGTTAGAAAAATTCAGGAATCCCCTTTGATCACTACATCGAACATTACCATGCAATTTGGCGCTGAGCCTTTATTTGAAAACATATCTGCTAAGTTTGGCAACGGCAACCGTTATGGGTTGATTGGTGCAAATGGTTGTGGTAAATCCACTTTTATGAAAATACTCAGTGGTGAATTAGTGCCAAGTTCTGGTAATGTTTCGGTAAGTACGGGTAACAAAGTTAGCACACTAGGACAAGATCAGTTTGCTTTTGAACAGCATAACGTTGTTGACACTGTTATTATGGGTGACATGGCACTTTGGCAAGTAAAGCAAGAGCGCGATGCTATTTACGCTCAAGCTGAAATGAGTGAAGCTGATGGTATGCGTGTGGGTGATTTAGAAAGTCAATTTGCTGAAATGGATGGTTACACAGCAGAAAGTCGAGCAGGTGAAATACTATTAGAAGCAGGTATTGAAGAGTCTTTTCATTATGGCTCAATGCAACAAGTGGCTCCTGGTTGGAAATTACGTGTTTTACTTGCTCAAGCATTGTTCGCTAACCCTGATATTTTGTTATTAGATGAACCAACAAACAACTTGGATATTCATACCATTACTTGGTTAGAAGGTGAGTTGAATAAACGTAAGTGCACCATGATTATAATTTCTCATGATAGACACTTTCTTAATTCTGTTTGTACTCATATGGCCGACATTGATTACGGGGAATTACGTATTTATCCTGGTAATTATGAGTTTTATTTGTCTCAGTCTGCGTTAATACGTGAACAGTTATTATCTGGTAATGCGAAAAAGGCGGCCGAAATTGAAGAATTGCAAGATTTTGTCAACCGTTTTGGCGCCAATGCTTCCAAAGCAAAACAAGCCAGTTCTCGCGCTAAAAAAATGGATAAAATTAAATTAGATGAGGTAAAATCATCAAGCCGTATTACGCCTAAGATCGCCTTTGCACCAGGTAAAAAAATGCACAGACAAGCATTAGAGCTTGAAAATTTAAGCCATGGTTTTGATGGCGAAGTGTTATTTGAAAAAGGTAACTTGTTATTAGAAGCTGGTGCTAAATTAGCTATTATTGGTGAAAACGGTGTTGGAAAAACCACCTTGTTACGTTGTTTAATGAATGAGTTGGTGCAAACTAAGGGCGTGGTAAAATGGTCTGAAAATGCATCATTAGGTTACTGCCCACAAGACAGTGGCGCTTTTTTTGATAATGATTTAACACTGATGGATTGGATGTCACAATGGCGCAGACCTTGTCACAACGACTTAAGTGTTCGTGCAATGTTAGGACGTTTATTATTTACTGATGACGACGCGAATAAAAAAGCTCGGAACTGCTCTGGTGGTGAAAAAAATCGCTTGTTATTTGGTATGCTAATGATGGCTGATGTAAATGTATTGATTATGGATGAACCAACAAACCATATGGACATTGAAGCGATAGACGCATTAAATAATGCGCTTAAAGGGTTTGAAGGCACATTAATTTTTGTGAGCCATGATCGTGAGTTTGTCTCAAGCTTAGCCACGCGTATCATTGATATTAAAGAGAAAAAATTAGTTGATTTTCAAGGGTCATTAGACGAATATCTTGCCAGTCAAGTTAATACAAAGAAAGTTGCCTAAGTTGCTAGGCTACTTGTTAAGTAACCTTTTTAATAAATTGAAAAACAGAGAGCCTAAATGTTTCACCCTTTGATAAATTACAGTTTGATCTTACGATGAAAATTCCTAAGCGTATACAGCCATTGGTTGATGATGGGCTGGTTGACGAAGTCATCAGCCAACTAATGAGTGGTAAAGAAGCGACTGTGTTTATGGTTCGTTGTGGTGATGAAATTCGTTGTGCTAAAGTCTATAAAGAAGCCAATAAACGTAGTTTTAAAAAAGCAGCTCAATATCAAGAAGGCAGAAAAAGTAAAAATAGTCGGCGTGCTAGAGCCATGGAAAAAGGCTCTAAATATGGTCGTAATCAACAAGAACAAGCATGGCAAAATGCAGAAGTAGATGCGCTTTATACGCTAGCAGAGGCTGGTGTTAGAGTACCTCATCCATTTGGTTGTTTTGACGGTGTTTTGTTAATGGAGCTAATTACGGATGAAGCGGGTGATGTTGCGCCTCGGCTGAATGACGTGGTGATGTCAAAAGAACAAGCCATTGAAGATCATCAATTGGTGATGTTGTATGTGTTACGTATGCTATGTGCGGGTATTGTTCACGGTGATTTGTCAGAGTTTAATGTGCTTGTTGATGAATATGGTCCTGTTATTATTGATTTACCGCAAGCAATAGACGCTTCAGCTAACAATAATGCGAAAGCCATGTTAATTCGTGATGTTGATAATATGACACAATATTATGGTCAATTTGCACCTGAGTTGCTATTAAGTAAATATGCTCAAGAAATGTGGGCGTTGTATGAACGTGGTGAATTAACGTTTGAAACTAAACTCACTGGCTTGTTTAAAGAAAGTAATGTTTCAGCTGACGTTGATAACGTCATTGAAGAAATAAAAGCCGCTTTTATTGAAGAGCAAGATCGTTTGCAACGAATAGCTGAAGCAAATGAGATAGAATAGTAAGCCAAATTATGTAGGGCGTAATTCATTGCGCTTGTTAGAATAAATGCTAACCTACATTAAACATGCTTTGTGTAGATCGGCATTTGTGCCGTCAAAGTGTATGTATGAAATACAATGATGGTCACAGTCCATATACTACCTAGACTGAGCATGCTATTTTCTACGCAGGAAATTAAATACTGTTAGTATTTAATACTTTTTTTAAGGGCGTTAAATATTGCTCAAAGTGTTGCCATTGTTCTGTGGCACTTTTATAAATAGGTTGGCGAACTTGTTCTGAGCTTGGTGTTTTTATGGTTCGTTTGGTTTTATGAAAATCAAGGCAAGATTGTTCGAAATCAATATTACAAAAATCAAGCATTCTGCGCACTTGTGTTTCTAAATTTTCCACAATATCTTCATGATGAACTGTTAAAACAAAGTTTGGTAATACCTTGTCCCAATGCGCCATTAATTTTAAATAGGCGTTATAATAACGACCAATGTCTTCAAGGTCGTAACTAAAGTCTTGCCCTTGTGCAAATAACTGTTTAAAGCCACTAAAGCAACATGCCATGGGGGAGCGTCTAGCATCAATAATTTTAGCGTTAGGAAGTATCAGTTTAATCAAACCTATATGGAGAAAATTATTAGGCATTTTATCTATAAATAATGGTGCTTGTTCTCGGTACGTTTGAGTTTCATTGATAAATTGTTGGCCAAAACGCTGAAAGTACTCTGGTTTAATCTCGCTTAAATTTTTAGGATATTGGCTTTCTTTTGTTGATGGTTGTCGCCCTTTTAATCGAGAAGCTAAACCTAAAATATTGTGCAATTCCATGGTGCCATCAACTTGGCTGTGTGAGGCAAGTATTTGTTCAAGTAAAGTAGACCCTGCACGCGGTAAGCCAACAATAAAAATAGGATCGTTTGCTTTATGTCCTAAACTTCCTCGTGTTGCAAATAATTCGGCGGTACAATATTTTATTTGTTCTTCTACTTGTTGCTCTATTTTAGTAATGTCAAAGCCACTAATATCATGTTGTAGCTTGTTTCCTTGCTGGTAAGACTGAAAAGCTTGTTTGTAATTTTGTCTGTCTTCAAAAGCTTTCCCTGTTGCGAAGAATAACTGTATTTTATCTGTTGCGGGTAAGTCTATATTGGTTTGTTGACTTTGCATTTGGCTAATTTCTTCATCACTAAATCGATAGGTTTTGGTATTCGCTAAACTCCAAAAAGCATCACCATAACTTGGGTTTAATTGATATGCTTTTTGGTAAGAAGTAATTGCTTTAGTGATGTCACCTTTGGCTTTCAAAGCATGGCCAAGTTGCAGTTGAAAGTGAGCGAGTTGGATATTTTTTTCCATGCTTAATGGTGTCATGTACTTTTTCGCTTGCGCTATCGTTTGTTTATATAACGCAATGGCTTGTTCTGTTTTACCTAAGCCAGTTAATGTGTTTGCTTTAGCTATGTTAAAGCTGAGGTTATTTGGTTGCTCTAATAATAACTGGTTAACTTGCTGCTCTGCTGCTTTGTATTTACCTAATTGAATAAGTAAATTAAGGTACTGAGAGCGGGCATAAATATGTGTAGGGGCTAACTCAAGTGCGCTAGCAAGTAAAAACTCGGCGTCATCGTATATTTTTAACTCAATGCCTATTTCAGCAAGTAAACACATTCCTTCAATATGATGTTTATTATTTTGTAAAAAATGGCGACAAATTTTTTCTGCTTTTAAGAATTTTCCCTCGTGCATGTATTCTGTTACCGCAAGTAGAGCAGGGGGTAACTTTTTTAGTTTTTCTAATTGATTCGCTGTTTTTTGTACATAATCTTGTTGCCCTGACTTTCTATAAAGTTCAATAAGCTCTTGCCAGCTTGCGACTAAACTTGGGTTCAGTTGTACTGCTTTTTCAAAGGCACTTTTGGCTTGCTCTGGCACATTCAAAGCGAGAAAATTGTAGCCTTTTTCTTGATTTGCTCTACTGTGTTTTTCGTCAAGCTTAAGTAAATTGTTAATGCTGTTTAGTGCGTTTTCATATTTTTTACCGTAGCGTTGGGCGACAGCAATTAAATACCATAATTGAATTTTGTGTTGTGTATTTGTTGTTTTTTGCTGTAACTGTTGGCCTTGTGTAATAGCATCCTCAAATTTTGCTATTTGAATTAATTGTTGAATAGATTTTAATTGGCTTTCGATGGTGGAAAATGTGGCTTGGTTCAACGATTTACTCCAGAAAAATTTGTATATAATTGCTACCTATCGTTACTCTATCAATAAAAAGCCGTTTGATACATATATCAAACGGCTTCAATATCAATAGAGTATTGATATTTATGGTTGATTAATTAATAACGACTATTTAATAAAAGTCATATGAAAATCTAAAGCCGATAGTGCGTGGTCTATTGGTTACAATCTTAGGGGTAAATTGTTGTGAATCTATATATAGCACAGCACTTTTATTCGTTAAATTATCAATAAAAATTTCAGCTTCCCATGTGTCATTAGTCATCCCAAAACTGAGGTTTGCTAAGATGTAGCTGTCTTGCACATAACGACCACCCGCAAAGGTTTCACCATTACTGTCTTTGTAATTAACACCTGAATAAACATCCGCTTCTTTTTCAATACTCAAGCCTGTACCTGTTCCGTAAACTAGGTTAGTTGTATCTTCAAGTACGTATGCGTCCATTGTCATACTGGCTAATCTATCGCCAGTATAGCTGATCGAGCCATTTACATACCCTGTTAAATCTTTACTGAGTGAATAGAAATATTGGGCTTGTAAATTACCAGAGAATTCAGCTGAATAAGGTAATTGACTTCCAACAGAAGGGGCTATACCTTCCAGTTCACTATTAATTGACGTTAATTCAGAATCGATATAGCTAAAAGCACCACTAATAATTAAGTTATCAGTGGCTGCCCAAGTAAAGTCGCCATCAATACCTTTTATTTCAGCATCACCAACATTATCCGTAAACACTAAGAAACTGATATTTGTTGGATCAAATCGTGACGTTTGTAGATCTGAAATTTTTGAATAATACGCGGTGGCATTAACGCGTAAGCTTTGGTCAAATAGGGTAGATTTAAAGCCAATTTCAATATTGTCTAAACTATCTGTTGTGGAATAAACGGGTATACGAAAGCCGTCAAAAGCGCCTTCTTGGTTTTTAGCTAAACCACCGCCAACGCGGTTAGTAACTGGCGGTCTAAAACCTTCAGAATATGAGGCAAATAACATAATGTCATCAGATACTTTCCAATCAAGTGACGCTTTAATAATAGTATCATCAACGGTTAATGAACCATCATTATCGAGTAAGCTAGTGTCTAGTTGACCACTAGCAACAGCAGCTTGAATGGCGGCCGCTTCTTCAGCACCGAAAAATTCAGTTAATGCCGTTTCGCTACCGTCACCAAAGGCTCGTAATCTACCACTGACATCAACGGTTGAAGTAGAACCTTTATAAGAGTCTTCTATTTCATACCAACGTGCGCCAAAACTTGCGGTAATGGTATCAGAGATATCAAACTCAATTTGGCCAAATAGTGCGATTTGGTCAATTGTATGGGTAATATCGTTAACAAAACTCACTTCTGCAGGAAAAGGTCCCCCATTGCTGTTGATACCTTCTGTGCCTTTAAGGGTTGTTGATAAATTATTAAATTTTTCAGTATTAGCTATATTGAATTGACCGACTGTTGAGAGTTCTTGTGAGTCATAAAAAACGCCTGCGGTAACACGCCAGGCGTTTTGTGAAGAGGTATTTACGCGAAACTCATGGGTGATACGTGATGTACTGGTTTGTTCTTTATAAAACTTAGTAGGATCAAGACACTCTTGCTCTGTTTCAGGTATACCAGCATAGTTACAAACATAATAGGCGGCAAAGGAGCCACCATTAGTATAACCAGTGTAATCAATAGTTGAATTGATATCTCTGTCGAGATAGCCCCCCGTATAAACTAAATCAAGATGCTCAAGTCGTCCTTCTAATGTCCATGTAGTTAAACCAAAGTCGTCATTGTTATTCTCTGGAATGAAGCGATTAGTTGATGTTTCGCCCTCAAGGTTAGGATCATAAGCAAAAACACCTTCGGTATCTAAAGATTGCTGGGTATGTTGAACTAAAAGCTCCCAATCATCATTAAATAAATACGATAAGCCAAAACGTGCACCCGCATAATTTGCTGTATTGAAATTATCTTCAACTAAGGCATCGTTTTTTGGAATGGTAACGGGTACATTTTCAGGGTTGGTGAGCGCATCACCCGAAATTCGGCTAATAACTTCGGCGCTACCAATGTAACCGCCTTCACCTGGTGTGTTTAGAATATTATCTATCCATCCACCTTGATGATCATTGTAGCTAGCAACGCGCACAGCAAGTGAGTCAGTTAATGACATATTAAAATACGCTTCAACTGAGTTACTTAAATCGCCACCTTGAGTAGAACTTGTACTGGTATCAAAACCTGCGGAAAAACCGTCATGTGTTGGCTTGTTGGTAATTAAGCGTACTGTGCCAGATTGAGAGCTAGCGCCAAATAACGTACCTTGTGGCCCTGGTAATACTTCTATTCGTTGAACATCAGTAGCGTAAATATCTAAATTACGCCCCTGCATGGAAACCGGTTGTTCATCTAAATAAAAAGCAACAGAGGGTTGTAATGCTTGAACAGATGAAACTGATATATTGGTTTGTGTCGTTGCTGCGCCACGAATATAGATTTCATTCTGGCCTGGCCCTGTGCCTTGAAAAACAACGTTGGGTAAAAACTCTACGTATTGATCAAAATTAGCAACACCAAGTTTCTCCAAGTCGTCACCAGTTAATGCAGTTACTGTAACGGGCACATCTTGAATTGATTCAGTGCGTTTAGTTGCTGTGACTTCAATGACTTCTACTTTTCCTGTTTCTTGCTTTTCAGCTTCTTGAGCATAGAGAGAGCCTGATGTGGTTATGGCAGTTAACATAGCAATATGCAGCTTAGTGAATTTCATATTTATTTCCCTTAGTTTTTTTATCATGTTTTAAATAAAGATGATTAGAGTTCTAACTATATTTTATTTTTTAGGTAGTTTAACAAATATTAATGTGTGTTAATAGCGAACAAATATTATGGTAGTTTAGGGTTTATTTGGTATGATACTGGGGTATTTTTTGTGTATAACAAAGCTTAGCATATATAATATCAATTCAAATAATATCAATTCAAATTAAATTAAATTAAATTTTAGGAAGTAAATTGTCTGTAACTGTTAAAAGTCAAATAAATAAGAAAGTATTTTTTGGTGCTTCATCGATTGTCATAACGCTTTTACTTTATACTGCTATGTTACCTAAGCAAGCGCAAAGTCTATTCACACTGATTCAATCGAACATTATTGAGAATGGTAGTTGGTTTTATGTGCTTAGCGTAGCCTTCATTTTATTTTTTGTGATTTTTCTTGGCTTGTCACGCTATGGTGATATTCGTTTAGGTCCTGACCATGCAACACCTGATTATTCTCTAACTTCATGGCTTTCTATGCTCTTTGCTGCTGGTATGGGAATAGGACTCATGTTTTTTGGTGTGGCAGAGCCATTAATGCACTTTTTGTCACCCCCTACAGCGGAAACCGGTACGGTAACAGCTGTTAAAGAAGCCATGAAAATGACTTTCTTTCATTGGGGGCTTCATGCGTGGGCTATTTACGCCATTGTTGCGTTAGTGTTAGCGTACTTTAGTTATCGTCACAATTTACCTTTGACTTTACGTTCTGCTTTGTACCCCTTAATTGGAGAACGGATTTATCAATGGCCTGGGCATTTAGTTGATATATTTGCAGTGGTCAGTACTGTTTTTGGTGTTGCTACTTCGCTTGGTTTAGGCGCTTCTCAAGTAAATGCTGGTTTTGGTTATTTATTTAATATAGATATATCAAGCACTAACCAAATAATTATTATGTGTTGTATCACGGGGCTTGCTGTTATTTCTGTCGCAACGGGACTAGATAAAGGCATAAAAATACTTTCTGAAACAAATATGCTTCTTGCGGTTGTTTTATTAATGCTTATTTTTGTGCTTGGCCCAACGGTATTTTTATTACAAGCTTATTTACAAAATATAGGAGATTACTTAGCAGATATAGTGCATAACACGTTTAATTTATTTGCTTACAAGAAGACAGATTGGATAGGCGGTTGGACTATATTTTATTGGGGCTGGTGGCTTGCGTGGGCACCTTTTGTGGGGTTATTTATTGCCAGAATTTCTCGTGGTCGTACAATAAGAGAATTTATTGTAGGGGTCATGTTAATTCCTACATTATTTACTTTATTTTGGATGACTATTTTTGGTAATAGCGCAATTGACTTGGTGTATAACCAAGGCGTTGTAGGCTTAGGCGAAATGGTCACTAAAAATACTTCAGTCGCGTTATTTATTTTTCTTGAAAATTTTCCTTTTACTTCGGTATTGTCATTTTTTAGTGTTTTGATGATTATCATATTTTTTGTCACCTCTTGTGATTCTGGCGCAATGGTGGTTGATATGCTTTGCTCACACGGTAGGAATGATACTCCTCTTTGGCAGCGTGTTTATTGGGCTGTTGGTATTGGTGTCGTGGCAGGAATACTCTTGCTGGTTGGTGGTCTTAATGCGTTACAAACCATGACGATTGCCAGTGCGTTACCTTTTACTATTGTACTATTACTTGCCATTATTGGTTTGATAAAAGCGTTACGAATTGAAGCGTGTAAACAGGAAAGCCAGCTGATCACAGCTATACCTCATTCAAGCAGTGATCATGATGATAGTTGGCAAATGCGTTTAAAGAATGTTATAGATTTTCCAAATAAGGCGAATGTTAATAAATTTATTAATCAAACGGTGGTACCAGCTTTTGATTCAGTAGCAAAAGAACTGCAGGCTAACCAGGTAAGGGTGAATATTTCAGATAAAAACGGACTGAGCTTAGTTGTTGACCATGGTGAGTCGCAGAAATTTGTATATAGGGTACTTGCGAGAAAATATTCACAACCTGATTTTAATAATGAAAGTACAGAAATTGATGAAGATGAACAAAGTTACTATCGAGCAGAAGTTCATTTAGTGGAAGGTGGCCAAGATTACGACATTATGGGGTGGTCAAAAGTGGCAGTGATTAATAATATTATTGATCAATACCATAAACATCTGCACTTTTTACATTTATTGCGCTAAGAGGGGCATGTATAAATCAGTTTTTTGTAAGGTTCTCTTTGTTTGGGGAGGTGATACTACTGGAAATCATGGCATCTAACTCCAATAAAGGGGCTGCATCTAACTCATTAGCATCCATCATGCCAGCAAGGCGTTCCATTGACGATAGAAGCTGTGATTGCTCCCATTGAGCTAGATTAGAAAATTTATCTATAAAATGCTCTTGTAGGGGGTGTGGTGCGTTAAGTAAAAGCGCCTGACCCTTTTCAGTTAAAAATAATCCTACTTTTCGTTTGTCTTGGGTATTTCGTATTCTGGAAACAAGGTTTTTATTTTCTAATCTATCTAGAATATTGGTCACTGTTGCAGCACTCAAGTTAACACTTTTTGCTACTTGACTAGAATTAACACCAGAAGCTTTATCTATTTCAAGCATAATTAATAATTGTGGGCTTGTTAAACCTGATGTTTTACTGAGATGTTTTGAATGTAAGTCTATTGCTCTAATGACTTTTCTTAGCGCAATTAGTAATTCTTGATGTTTTTCCATAATGGTATGCTGTTATGTTTGGCTAACATTAAGTGTAATCAAAATTAAAAGCACTGCCTAGCTAAATGTTGAAAGCCGTATGACAAACTTTGTTACCTGCTTTATCTAGGTTTATATCGCAATGAAGATCATGATACACTCAAGCCAAACATAAAGCTAAGTACATGACAAAAAATAACACTTTGCGTGTGATAGATATTAGTGAGCTTAGAACAACCAAAATTAGAGAGAAATAGTTAACATGAGAGCTATATTAATCATTATAGTGATTGCCTTGGTCGTCTTCTTTTTTATGAGAAACTCAGGTAATAAGAAAGCTGCAATAGAAAATATTGCCGCAGGTGAACGGTTTTTAGAAGAGAATAAAAAGATAGCAAATGTTGTTGAAACGGCTTCTGGTTTGCAATACCAAATTTTAAACCATGGTGACGGCACTGCACACCCAAACGCTAGTTCGAAAGTGAAAGTGCATTATCATGGTTCATTATTAGACGGTACTGTATTTGATAGCTCTGTAGAACGAGGTGAACCCATTAGTTTTGGTTTAAATCAAGTGATATCTGGCTGGACTGAAGGGGTTCAGTTAATGGTTGTTGGGGATAAATTTAAGTTCTTTATTCCTTCAGATTTAGCTTATGGTAATAGAGCCGCAGGGAAAATAGCACCGGGATCAGTGCTTATTTTTGAAGTAGAATTATTAGAAATTCAATAGCTTTATCTTACTTTCCTATGAGGTGTAATTGACTAACGCAGTATTACGCATTTACCTACGCTAACGTATTACAAACCACGTTGCCACTCTTGTCTTAAATTAACCTCATTGGGTTGTTTTAAGGCAAGTCTTACTTGACTTAGTAGCGCCGCTTTATCGTCGCCCAATACGCCTTTTAGCACTAAGTAATTTGACGCATGATCTGAGCGGAAAATGGTTTGTTTTAACGTTAATTGTGTTAATAGTATTTCCATTTCGGTAAATAGTTCATGCTGGTTTAATTGCCTGAAAGGCTGCAGTGAAGCTTGAGTAAATTTACTAGCAAAGCGCTCTTCACCTAACGGAAAACTTACTACAAGTGTTGATAAAAAGTTCGGTTGAGCTTCGTTCATTAATTTAGCTGAGTTGATTGCATGCTGACGAGATAATTCAGGGCCGCCAAGGCCGTTTAAAATCATTACAGAGCTTTTCATTCCTGCCTGCTTTATTTTATTTAAAGCAATGAGTGAACTTTGATAGGTTTCGCCTTTTTCAATGAGTGTTAGTATTTGGTCATCACCACTTTCACAGCCTACATACATCAACTTTAGCCCTAAGGTTTTTAATTCAGCTAATTGTTCTACTGTTTTGTTACTGAGGTTTCTAGGTAAACAATAACTTGATACTCTGCCAACTTGCGGTAAATATTGCTTTATTAAAAGTAAAATTTCTTTTAAACGGTTAAAAGGCAACATCATGGCATCACCATCAGCAAGGAACACACGCCTCGTGGTAATGCCAGAATTGGCTACGGCAATGATTTCTTGTTCAATTTGATCAATTTTTTTAGGCCTAAATTTTTTATTTTCAGCCGTATACATATCGCAAAAAGTACACTTATTCCATGAGCAACCGTTAGTTACTTGCAATATTAAGCTTTTCCATTCACTTGGAGGACGAAATACGGGTTCTATATAACTTATTGGGTACATGGTTTTCCTGAATCAAAGTAGTATAAGTAGTTAGGTTTGAATAACTGCGTATAAAGATTTATTTAAGTATACCGATATTTTTTGAGGGCAACTATCCCCAATCAAGTAAACGATTTTGTCCTTCAATTTTAAGTATATCAGTAATGTCTTGCGACATTTCAATAACCCCTTTGTAATTATTTTCTTCATCTCTAATGGCAAAGTAACGAATATGAATTTTGCGATCTTTGAAATTAATCCAAAATTCAGCTTTGTCCTGTGTACCTTTTTTAAACGCTTCAAGTATTTGTAATACGGTATCGACAGATTTAGGAGGATGACAAAACTTAACTTCTCTACCAATCACACCAGCTGAGCGTGGAAATACACGATTCTCGCCACGATTGTAAAAAATAACAATATCATTTTCATCTACATAGGTAAGATCAACAGGCATAAATTGCAACATTAAATTAAGCTGCTCACCAGTCATGTAACCTTCATTTAAACGAATACGATCTTCAGTAGAAAATGGTAAGCGTTTCTTTTTACGATCTTCGCCAGGGTGAATATATTCTACAGGGGGATAAGGCGTAGGTTCTTCAGGTAACATCCAACCAATTTCAATATCACCTTCTCGCATTTCTTTCCATTCATCTTCTGACAGTAATTCAAGCGCATTAGGAAATAGCCGTATTTCTTCAATATGCATTAATCCCTGTAAATCATCAATAATTTCGTAAACAATATCCCCTATTGTAGAAAATTCTTTTGTTTCAATGTCAGCTCTAATTGCTCTAAAATGATCGCGAATTTTATCATGAAAAGCCCACATGCCTTGGCTTGGTCCCGTCCAACCATGCTTTTCTAAATAAGGGAAAAGTTGATTTTCTTTGCGGGCAAAACGTTTTTCAATTTCAGACAATTGGTTAAAAATATTAAAGAAAGTTTCAAAGTCAGTGTTGATATCTGTGTTGACTAATTGTTGCAGTAAGGCACGAATAAGAACATTTTCTTCAAAATAAACTTTTACAGGGTGACCATCACTAAGTTTGTTTGCATATTGTGGAATTTCATTCATATTTTGTAAATTGGCGTTAAGTACACAAGAAATAAATTATCAATTAAATGGTCTTAACTGCTATTGAGTTAGATCATTAATTTGGAAATGAAGGAAGGATATTTTAACTATTTTTATCGAAAAATGCGTTAAGTGGTAGAGCACTACTAAAGGTAGTGCTTAGTTTCTAATGTTTAACTGGTTTGCTGAGAATTATAAGCAATTTATTTAGACTGAAACTCCTTTATGCACTTCTAAATAGTGTACTTTGTTGTACAATTGGTTGATGAATTACACCTTGACTAGTTGGCTCAATAACTATGTCGTGGATAGACATTCGTCGACAATACTTTTTAATTATCTGCAGATCTTGATTACTGAATTGCTGTAGATCTTTTTGCATCATGCCATCAATGTACGCATTATTTCCATTTAATTTTATATTAGCGATTGCGCTATACGGCTCTCCATAATTTTGTACACGCAAAGCTCTAACCATTTTTACTTCAAAAACCCAATTATCTATTTGAATATGTTGATTAACTATATTGTTCATTGGCATCTCTTTACTGTTATAAAAATATAGGCTTACTATGGCTTTTTTGCCTATTAATTTATTTGTATTGTTTAATAAAACGAATACAAGTCGAAGTAAAAAACCGACTGCAAAGTTGGGAGGCAGCCGGCAAAAAATAGGAGAACCATTTTTTAATTTTTACAATTAAATTTTTCTTTTTGCTACATTGAATGCTTTGTCATTCACAGCGACAAAATAAGCATTGAATTCTTCTTCATCAATGTTTTTATCTTGATTCGTGTCTATTTTAGCAAATTCTTCTTGAAGGAATTGGCTATGTTCAACTGACACTTCAGCTTCGCTTAACATAGCATCATTGTTAGTATCAAGTGATTCTAATAAGGCGGGAAAGGTTTGCTGTTTGTCAACTTCAGCAGCATTAGCTTGAGCATTTTCCATTGTTTTGCTTACTTTATCATCAGCGTTAACGAAACTAGATGCAAGGGCAACAGAGAAAACCATTGCAGAGACTTTAAATAAACTAACATTTTTCATTTGAGATCCTTTTTTGTTACTCTCGCTGAGCGGGAAATAACTTAGTAAACTTGGTATTATTAATACATAACAAAGCGGATAAATTTGGCCTACGTGTATTTAATATTGATTCAACGTTAAACCATTTAGCTTTGTTATGCGCCCAATCAGTATAAAGCACGCATTGTGCCAAAGTTGTAACTCATTGTATTTGTTGTTTTTATTTTATTTTGTTTACTTGTAAATCGTTATTATTGTCTCCATTTGGCAACAGTTAAATGTATTAGATAAATTTTTAAAGCATAAAATGCTGTTTGTTTAAATAAAAGTATTATAAATCAGTAACTAATAAATAATTATTCCAAAAATGTTCTTGTCTCTAATTAGAGACATTATTGTGTTTACTATTAAAATGTCTTAAAAAGGCGTTAATTAATTTTAAGGGGTTGCTCGACGTGCTTTGGCTAAATCAATTGTTGATAAAGTTTGGAAATACAATAAACCAAGTAAAACCACTATCGATTAAAAAGCTTACTTTTTTAGGGTTTACGCTTGTCGCACTGCCTTTAGTCTTTGGTTTATTGTATAGTGCCAACCAAGTGAACCAGCTGTCTAAACAAGGGGCTGGTGCTATTTTTGCTGTAGCAGAGTTAATTAATACTAATCAAAAAATAACGAATACTTTAAAAAAAATGGAAAGGTATGCTAGTCAATTTTTAGTTTTACAAGATTATGAATTAATTGATAAATACAGCATTGAACAGCAAGTATTGTTGACCACCAATGATGAATTATCTCAATACAACGACGAAAAAATAAAGCAACTGACCGCGCAATTCTCTCAGGCTATTCTTCACGTACATCAAGGAATAATAGAACCTTTAGACAAGGGTGATAACCAAGGGGGAAGTACAACATTAGAAAGTTTACAAAAACAGTTTAAACAATTGATAAATATTAATGAAGAAATTAATACGCGTAGTAGTGAGTTAATTAATCAACAAGCAGAAGAAATTAAAAACTCAACAGCGCAAGTGAGTCATACTCTGTTAAAAAGTTTATTTATCATTCCTATTTCTTTATTTATTGCAGGTTTTTTTATTATTTTGATTACCAAACCGCTTAAACAACTCACGTTGAAAATTCAACAATTACAACAAGGGAACTTTCAACAAGATTCTGATTTAAAAGAAGAACCTGTTGCTGGTTTTGTTGAAATTTTAGAAATTAATGACGCGTTAAATCGTATGGAAAGTAGACTGCATGCCCTAGAGTTACAAAAGTCTAGTTTTATTAGGCATATTTCCCATGAATTAAAAACACCATTAGCAGCAATAAGAGAAGGCACGGAGCTGATGTATGACAACAGTGTTGGAGCACTTAACAGTGATCAGCAAGAAGTGACTAAAATTATTCGTAGTAGTACAACACGTTTACAACGGTTAATAGAAGAATTACTTAACTTTAATATTGTTTTAGACTCAACGAGTTTGCAAGATAAAGAAACCATTAATTTTTATGATCTTATTGAGCAAGCATTAAGTGAAAGAACGTTGGATATTAAGCGTAAATATATAACAATTGAGAAGCATTACCCCCATATCACCATAGAAAGTAATGCCAAGCAACTTAATGTTATTATTGATAATTTATTATCTAATGCGATTAAATATTCTCCTGAATTTGGTGTGATTTCTTTGTTTGCCTCAATGAATGAACACGAATTAGTATTTTCAATTTCTGATCAAGGTGACGGCATAAAACCTGAGCAGCAAGATAAGGTGTTTGATGCGTTTTATCAAGGTACACCAGCGAAAGATTATAATATAAAAAGCAGTGGTCTTGGTTTAACGATTGTTAAAGAGTTACTAATGCGGCTAAATGGTAGTATTACACTTGAGAGTAAAACAGAACAGCCAAGTGGTACAACAATGAAAATTTGTTTAAAACGCATTATCAGTGGAGATAAATAATGAATTTAATGTTAACAAGACTTAATAGGTTGATTGGTTTAGTTGATAGATGTTGTGTCGGTTTACTCCAGCGTATTTTCGTTATACTTGTGAGTTTTTGTCTATTGGCATGTCAGACAACCCAACAATCTCCCAGCAAAGTTGTCGCGTTAAATACCGTGAATTTTGGGCAATACTATTTAGCGCTAAAAAACTTATCATACAACGAATTAGAAAATGAAATACAGCAACAAGAATTAAAAAAGCTAGAGGGCAGCATTGAGGCTGAAATTAATTTAATACTGTTACACAGCTTACCTAACTCACCAACCCATAATGTTTATTCGGCTAAATCGAAACTTAATGAACAGCTGAAACTACACCAAAATTACTATTTAAGCTCAGACGATAAAGCGTTTATTTATTTGCTTAAAGATCAACTGAATCAGCAATTATATTTATTTCAACAAGTGATTAATCAACAGCTTGAACATGATAAACAAATGTCAAAAAACAGAATTAAAGAGAAAAAGTTGCTTAATACAATTGCCGCATTGGAGTTAACGGTTGCACAGTTAGACGACAAAATAATTCAGCTAAAAAATATTGAACAAACCATTAGTGAACATGGGCAGTAAATTATGAAAGCAGCACAATTAGCTAACAGTAAAGCGCAAGACAGTATGAGTGAAAAAACACTTACACAAGAAAAAATTCTTATTGTAGATGATGACCCGAATTTATTACGGTTATTGGGTATTCGTTTATCTGCGGCAGGTTATTTAGTTGAGTCTGCCGCCAATGCAAAAATAGCCCTTGGTATGTTAAAAAGCTTTCATCCACAGTTGGTCATTAGTGATTTGCGCATGGAAGGTATGGATGGTATGGCTTTATTTGAACAAATTCGTCAACAATCTCCCAATTTACCCGTGATCATTATGACTGCTCACGGCACTATTCCTGATGCAATTAATGCGACTAAACAAGGGGTATTTAGCTTTTTAACTAAACCTTTTGAAAGTCAGCAATTACTTGAAACTGTAGAGAAAGCTATTCAATTACAGCCATTAAGTACTAAAAATGAGAGTAAACAAGATTTATGGCGTACTAAAATTATTAGTCGCAGTGCTATTATGGAATCGCTTTTACAACAAACCAAACAAGTTGCTGTGAGTGATTTTAGTTTATTAATTCATAGCGAAAGTGGTACTGGCAAGGAGTTGCTTGCTAAAGCCATTCATCAAGCAAGCCACAGGGCAGACAAGCCCTTTACGGCCATTAACTGTGCCGCTATTCCTGAACAATTATTAGAATCAGAGTTATTTGGTCATGTAAAAGGTGCTTTTACTGGCGCTGAAAAAAATCATCAAGGGTTATTTCAAGCAAGTGACGGTGGCACGCTATTTTTGGATGAAGTTGGTGATATGCCAATGAGTTTTCAAGTTAAGCTGTTACGGTCACTGCAAGAAAAAGAAGTGCGTCCAGTTGGTAGTACGCAAGCGATTAAAGTTGATGTAAGAATAATTTCTGCCACACATAAAAACTTACAAGAAGCGATAAAAGAAAAAACGTTCAGAGAAGATCTTTATTATCGATTAAATGTTGTAGAGTTAGAATTACCGCCTCTTGCTCAGCGCCGCGAAGATATTCCATTACTTGCACAACATTTTTTAAATCATAGCAATCATCAAACCAGCCTTGAAATTAATGGCTTTTCACAAGAAGCAATGGAAATTCTTATTGCTGCCCCTTGGCCTGGAAATATTCGACAACTACAAAATGTTGTAGAACAAAGTGTTGCTTTGTCTAGAGAAAATATTATTGTTGCGAGTTTAGTTAAACATGCTCTGCGAGATGAAAGTAGTGCGTTACCGTCATTTCAACAAGCAAAAGATGAATTTGAACGTGATTATTTAGCCAAGCTACTAAAGCTTACCGCAGGCAACGTTTCACAAGCGGCAAGAATTGCCCAACGCAACCGTACAGAGTTTTATAAATTACTGAACCGTCATCATTTAACAGCAGAATCATTTCGAGAAGAAGATTAAAATTACGGTTTTATTTGCACAAAATGTAAGCTGACCTTTCCTTGCACTTGCCAAGCACAGCTAACGCCTTGAGGTACAAAAAGTGCCTCGCCTACATTAATTTTGTTTTTTTCTCCTTGTTCATCTGTACAAACAAGGCAACCTTGCTTTATTAAAATAAATTCATTGTAGGGGAAGTTAATAATACCTGTTTTAAAGTCATTTCCTTGCCATACACCTGCAGTAAATTTTTGGTTGTGACTTTGGTATTGCATTTTTTTAGCAAAACCATCTGATGTTTCTTGCCAGGGTGGGGTGCTATCTTTATCAATTGCTACAACGTGTTTTTTTATAAGTGCTACTGAACTATCTGTTGTTAATCTAGGTTTGTAAATAACAAAATACTTTTTAAAGTCGTGTTGTGGAAGACATTGATATGAGTAACTGTGTGGAATTATAAAGCTATTCCCTTTAGTAACGGTTTTCATTTTATGTGTTTGGTCATTTTGAATTTTAATACTACCATCAATGATTGAGATAAACTCATCGTAAGCACAAGGTAGTGAGGTTTCTATAATGTCAGAACTACTGCCAATACCAACGTATAAACCTAATTCTTTATCATGGTAATAAACATGGGGACTTAGTAATGATTTAGTTAATTTTATAATTTGCTGTTTTGACATAATATGTTTGTGATTTAAACCTGTATTGTTAGTTTAACTTAGTGACATTTTATTGTTTATATTTGTTCTGTTGTATTAATTATGTACTAGTGTTGTATTAATATTGAACTAAAAAAGTAGAAAGACATTAATATAAATAGCTGTTAATATCCGCGGCATATTTTATACATATCTACTTTACCAACTATCGCTATTTATAAGAACCACGTCCAAGCGCAGATTACACCTTAATTAATCTATTTTAATTATTTGTTTTTTAACAAGTAATGCTGAGAAACTCAATGAATAAAATTTTTTCTTTACTTGCATTAAGTTGCTTGTTGTTCAAGTACCTAATAGATGTGACTATACATGACCTTATATAAAGAATGTTATTTAGATAATGATTCATTACTATTTGAGCCGCTGTTTGAATTAATTTCAACGGATATTATTGATAAAGGCTATAGTATTCGACCTTATGCATTACCTGAAAGTTTAACCTTATTGTTATTGCAACATATTACGACCATGCCAGAAACTAACTTTAAACGCGCAGGTATTGGTAGAGCACAAGATCATAATATTAATAACTTTATTCGTACAGATGAGATTTGTTGGATAACAGGAAATAGTGATGCAGGTCGTGCTTGGTTAGCGTGGACAAAATCATTGCAAGCTTTTTTAAATAGGCGTTTGTTTCTTGGATTGTTTTCTTTTGAGAGTCATTTTGCTCATTATGCCAAAGGTGATTTTTATAAAAAACACAAAGATGCTTTTGTAGGAGAAGGTAACCGAGTGCTGACTATTGTGGTGTACCTTAATCAAAACTGGTCTGTTGATGATGGTGGTGAGTTGGTGATTTATGATAAAAATTTACCATCTTCTTTGGTTGTTGATAATAGAAAAGTGACTGTTATACCTGGTTTTGGCACAATAGTTGTTTTCTTAAGTGAAGAATTTGTTCATGAAGTCTTGCCTGCCAAAAGAGATCGTTACTCTATTGCTGGCTGGTTTCGCTTAAACAACAGCGTGGCTAATAATATTGATCCACCCAGTTAATGGCATATAGCTGAGGATAAGTGGCTTGACTTCATCAACTCATGGTTACTTAATCAAGCTTAAAATTTCCTTAAACTCTGGCACTCTACAGTCTTTAACAAGTTCATAAAGGCACATTTCTAGGCTAGTGGTGTCGAGACCTCTACTGGTTAATTTAGCCATGGCTAAATTTTTATTAGCGAATGTGCGTGAAGATATACAGTCACAAACGATTTGAATATTTAAGCCAGATTGAAACAAATGTAATGCCGTTTGGTAAACACAAATATGAGCTTCTATACCACAAATAAGCCATGTATCTACGTTCGACGCACTAATTTCATTCATAAACTCTGGTGTGGCGCCCGCATTAAATGTATATTTAGTGATTGGATTATGGGTGGGCAATACAGTACTTAGTTCAGTAACAGTTTCACCAAGTTTTTCAGGGTTTTGCTCTAGAAATATAATGGGTAAACCAAGCGCATTCATACCACGAATTAGTTTTTCACAATTTGATATTAATGTGTCACTATCATGTACCAAACGTGCAAGCTTTCCTTGTATATCAACAACAATAAGACCTGTATTTTCTTGCTTTAGCATAAATGTTCCTTAAATAGAGGCGTTGGGCTCTGTAATTTTAAGTGGCAGACTATTGAGTAATTTAGCAGATAAATGGGTAATTAAAAATGATTAATCTTTTGGTATAATACAATCCTTCTAATAAAGAACTAAACGGTTACTATGCTAAAAAAATTAAGTACCTTAAATGAGGTTTATCATTATTTAGACAGTTTGTTTGAACAGAATGTTGACAGTGATACCTTATTTGCAAGCGGTTATCTTCGAGGTTTTATTTCGTTGGCGGCAAATGATGGCGATGATGAGCAACAAGTTATATCGGCTCCTTTAATTGAATGGGTTTCAAATAAACTGGCTGGCGCAAAAACAGAACTTAGCCCACAAGATAATGTGATAGTGCAAAATTTTTGGTTAAGTTTACAGCAAAAAATACAATAGCCAGTAGCGGATAGTGATTAATACCCGTTGCATTAGCACAATAAGGCTAATTCTTCTGTACTTATTGACAAGCTACATCCGTGTAGCATAGCTGATAAAAGGGCAATAAACTCCCTTTGAGAGAGAAGTATCATTATGGCTAAGTATTACTTGCTGATATGATTTAAGTAGGGCTAATAATTATGATATAAGCCAAATTCTTGCTTTATTTTAATATTTTGATTATTGGCCCATTGGTAATATTCTTGTTCTGCTAATTCACTTGCCGCGGCCTTATCTAATAGTATGATGGCATTTTCATGCATTTGTAATGCTGAGGCAGGGCACATAGCTGAAAGAGGACCTGTAATCATGTTTTTTACTGCGTGCGCTTTATTTTTCCCTGTTGCCATTAATAAAACGTATCTTGCATCTAGAATAGTAGCTATTCCCATGGTCATGGCTAGCGTTGGCTGAAATTCATTATCGTTAAACAAACGTGAGTTATCTTTGAGTGTTTGTTGTGTTAACGTTTTTATACGGGTGCGTGATGCTAAGCTTGATGTGGGTTCATTAAAACCAATATGACCATTAGCGCCAATACCTAATATTTGTAAATCAATACCGTTAGCTTGTTTGATTTTTTCTTCATATGCCAAACCTTGTTCTCGTGGATTTTCACCTTGATTACAGATAGGTAAATAGGTTTTAGTTTTGTCTATATCAACATGATCAAATAAGTTTTCATTCATAAAATGTCGATAACTTTGTGCATTGTTAGCATCAATACCTAAGTATTCATCTAAATTAAAACTGGTAGTATTTTTAAAACTTAACTGACCTGCTTGATGCTTCTTAACAAGTTGTTGGTATAGATTTATAGGCGTACTACCTGTTGCTAAACCTAGTACTGGATTGTTTTTTTTATTGATTAACTCAGCTACCCACTCGGCAGCATTTTCAGCAACTTGTTGTGCGTCTTCAAAAATAATAATTTGCATGGTATTCCTTAGAAAAATTAAACTATCATCCCAAAAAGGGATTTATACAACGGAGTCTTTTTACGTATTAGACAACCGATAGTTTCAGTAATCATTGCTTGTTGTTTATGTTAACAGAGCAGCTTAAGGCGGCTTATTATGGCAATGATATTATTCAAGGTGCGTTTGGAAAGTTTACCACATAATTACGTTAAAATAATAAAAAATAGTATTATAAAGGCTATTTTTGATCTAAAAATTACTAAACTCACTAAATTTCTGTAATCAGTGAATAAGTTAAGTGGTACTACCAGTTTAACTGTGGCACACTTAATCATCTTATTTCAGTAAATATGGTAAATATTATGGGCAGTTCTAGAGTAAATTATAAGGTTGAACAAAGTATTGCATATGTCACGTTAAATCGAGCTGATAAGCATAACGGACTAGACAAGCAAATGATTGTTGACTTGGTACAGGCAGCAAAAAAAATAAAGAAAGATCGATCAATTCGTTGTGTTATTTTACAAGGAGCAGGCTCGTCATTTTGTGCTGGCTTAGATTTTAGTTATGTGTCTAAAAACCCTAGTATCATTGCGCAATTTTTCATAAAACTGCCTTGGCGTAAAGACAATATGTTTCAGCGTGTAGCACATGTTTGGCGAGATTTACCTATGCCAGTAATTGCTGTGGTGCATGGTAATTGTTTTGGCGCGGGAATGCAGATAATTTTAGCGTGTGATTACCGTATTGCCAAACCAGATACAAACTTATCAATACTTGAAATGAAGTGGGGATTAATCCCTGATATGAGTGGTATGGCAACCCTTTCTAGATTGACGCGTGTTGACATAGTTCAAGAGCTTACGATGACAGGGCGATTCTTTAATGGTATTGAAGCGAAAGAATATGGCTTAGTGTCGAAGGTGAGTGAAACGCCTTTAGTTGAGGCACAGGCTCTGGCAACGAAAATATGTCAGCAAAGCCCCGATGCTATTGCAGCAACTAAATACATATTCAAGAAAACTTGGAAAAAAGATACGCGTGCGGCATTGTTTTGGGAACGAATGACACAACTTCGGTTGTTGGGGAGAAAAAATCAACGTATTGCAATGAAAAATGGTTTAGCAAAGAATAAACAGCCAAAATCTTTTATTGACCGAAGCAGTTTTTAATGAAAAATTGCGGTAATGCAAAGTAAGCTTTATTTAGAATAAGTGATTTAATGCTTTTCTAATTTGCCATAATGACAGATTAAAATGCCATTATTTGTGTGGTTTGATATAATGCGGTCATTGTAAAATAAGGGTTAATAATAAGAATGCCATCTATAAGTCGTAGTGCACTGGTTATGTACAGTGTCGATCAAATGTTTCAATTAATAAATGACGTACTTGCTTATCCTCTTTTTTTGCCTGATTGTAGCAACAGTAAAATTATTGCTGAAGATAATAGTTCAATGACAGCAGCACTGCTGGTTTCTAAAGCAGGATTAAAAAAATGGTTCACTACAAAAAACACATTAGTTTCTAATGAACAAGTAGAGTTAGAGCTAGTTGATGGCCCTTTTAATAAGCTGCAAGGACGCTGGCTATTGACCCCTTTGTCAGAAGAAGCGTGCAAGGTTAGTTTAGAACTTGAGTATGAGTTTTCGAACAAAATGTTTGATCTTGCCTTTGGGCGAGTATTTAATCATTTAACTAACAATATGGTGCAAGCGTTTACACAAAGAGCTAAAGACGTTTACGGAGTGAAAATTTAAATGGAAACACAATCTACTAATAAAATGATTCAAATTGAGGTGGTTTATGGGCTTGCCCATAAGCAAAAACTATTGTCTTTACCTGTTGCAGAGGGAACAACCGTTGAACAGGCTATTAAAGAATCGGGCATATTAGCGCTGTTTCCAGAAATTGATCTAACTAAAAATAAAGTAGGGGTTTGGAACAAAGCGGTTAAGTTATCAACGGTTTTGGATGATCTTGATAGAGTTGAAATATATCGTCCTTTAATTGCAGACCCTAAAGAAGTAAGAAAACGTCGTGCAGAAAAAGCGAAGCTTGAAGGTCGTGCGGATAAAACAACTGGCGGTAGAGTTAATCCATTAGCCAAAAAAGAATAAGCCCAGCAAATACTGGGCCTATTGGTTAATTTAGAGTTCTTAAAACTAAATTAAAAAAGCATTATTTAGATGCTTTTAGTCGTATTGGATGTGTTAATGGTAAAACAAGTTTAGCTAAAAAACTTACGTCGTAAAGCCAATAACCCCATGATACATAAAAGGCCATTAAAGCTGATACTTGCTCCTTGACGAGTAACTTTGTCTTCCTCTTCTTCTGTACTACAAACCTCACTATCATCAGGTGTTGGCTCAAGGCTAATTGCCCTAACAACATCTTCAGTTAATGGATTGCCATTCCTATCAAGCATAATATTACCTTCTGCATCGCGGCGACTTGCCTTTAAAATTGCTGTTGCTGAGATTATACCTGCATCGTTTATACTATTAGCTTCAATAATATTGTAAGTTAAACGTATTGCACACGGAATTGTTTTGTTGAGGTTGGTAAAAATATCGTTATTCATATCGTAAACAAACGCCGCAGTTCTACGGGGGGTACTATTACCTTCATTGTGGGTTTCTATTTCCCCATTACCCACTATAAAATTACTATTATTAATGGCATGGGCAGTACTTTCTGAGCCAGAAAAGAAATCATCAGGGGTTATCATGTTGATTTCTTCTTGTGGCACATTGGTATTAACATAGAAAAACTTTTTAACAGCCTTGCCCCCAATTGCTTTAGTAATATAACCAACAGCAATACCTGCATCGTTGATATCATAAGCTCTTGAGGTACCATTATTGTCATGGTCACCACTAAGGTCGATAACATCACCACTTTTATAAACAACAGCATATTGATAGCCGCGGCTTTGGTCTTCGCTTGGCTCAGTGACGGTTTCATCAAAAAAACCATCGGCATAACCTACAGCTGTACCGTTAGAATTGATTGCGAGGGCGTAGCTTGAAAAAGTGCGTTCATCATCTTCATGAGGGGTTACCAATAAACCTAGCTCTTCAATGATAGGGTTACCGTTAGGGTTTAATGTCGCCTTAATCGCCATGGTATGGTAAGGATCGCTAGTAGATTTTAATTGTTGTTCGCCAATACAAGCTTCTAATGACATTGTGGCAGGCACTATATCAGAATCGGCACAACCGTCTGATTCACTTTCAATAACATCACGGAATGTTTGGTTGAGTTTATAACTGCTAAACCCTACAGCGATACCTGCGTCATTAACATCTGTTATAGCTGATGTACCACCGCCATATTGTGTTTCTAACGGAACTAGTTGATGAACCTGAGTACCTTGATTATAAGAATAAAAACCTCTTATGCCATGTTCTCTAAGCCAAAAAACATGATCGTTTTCATTTGAATCTGTAAATGTGTCAGTGGGTAAATAAGGGGCTGTAGCAGTACCATAAACAATACCACTATTGGTCATTCCACTGATGATATCAACCGTAGAGCGGGTTAGTGCTTCTGTACCTTCGAACGGTGTATCCCACAAATTTAGCGTTTGGGTAATACCGCTAATGTTTGTCATGGCAATTGTATCGCCAACTTTTTGGTATTCTATATTTAATCCTTTACCTGAGCTAGTGTTTTCTAACCATTTGATAACCCAACTAAAATCATTCGGTGTTGGGTTTCCTGCGATTAATGCATCAACATCTTCAATGTTATTTAATTCATGAAGTTTTAGGTAGTTATTAGCAGCAAATACTCGAATAGAAACAAAGTCATCATCATCAAGATATTCAAATTGAATTGGAAAATTATAACTATCGGTAGCAGATATAGCGATATCACCATTGTCATTTTGATGCTGAGAGTAGGTGTATTTTTGATTCGCTACTTCACCATTATCTATTAATTGGTAAGTAGCGGCATTAGCGCTACTGACACTTAAAACGCCGCTAATGGTTAGGGCGCTACTAATGCTTAAGGCAATAATATTCTTGACTGTTTTGCTCATTCTACTACTTAACTCTTTTTGATTGTTGGGAAAAACGTTAGGCTGTTGTGATTAAATTTCGTCTAACTCTTGCCATCTTGTGTAGGCAATGTCGAGTTTTGACTCATTTTCACTCAGCTGGTTCAATATTTTTTTCGTGTGCTTTTCATCTTGACTAAAAAAATCACTTTGATTTACTTGTTCTTGTAGTTCAGAAATTTCAGTTTCTAAGTGCTCTATTATTTTTGGTAGCTCTTCTAGTTCTTTACTTTCTTTAAATGACAGTTTTTTCTTTGTTGCTTGTGGCGCTTCTTTATTAGTTGCAGAAACTGACTTTTGCTGTTTTTCTTTTTGATTTACTGCGGATAAATGAAGCAGGCGTTGCTCTTCTTTTAAAGCTAAATAATCATCAACGTCATCATAACCACCCACAATTTGATTAATCTGGCCTGTGCCATCAAAATAAAGACAGGTATTTACACAGTTATTAACAAAATCACGATCATGGCTGACTAAAATAACGGTTCCTGAATAATTTGCAACAACTTCTTCTAATAACTCTAAGGTTTCAATGTCCAAATCATTGGTGGGTTCATCGAGAATCAGTAAATTACTTGGACGTAAAAACAGTCTGGCTAGTAATAATCGATTTTTTTCTCCACCCGATAAAGCTCGAACAGGGGTACGCGCACGTTTTGGGCTGAAGAGGAAATCTTGTAAATAACCCAGCACATGACGAGGTTTACCGTTAACTACAACTTCTTGTTTTCCTTCACCGACAATTTCTTGTACGGTTTTGTTTATGTCGAGTGCCTCTCGATGTTGGTCAAAGTAGGCAATTTCTAAGTTCACACCTGAACGCATTTTACCGCTAGTAGCTTTTAATTTCTCCATTATAAGCTTAATTAACGTTGATTTACCTGTGCCGTTAGCACCAATTAAAGCGAGCCTGTCGTTACGGTTGATGAGTAAATTTAGTTTATTAATGACTACTTTATCACCAAAGGCTACAGTAACATCTTCCGCCTCAAATACAAGCTTACCTGAACGATCGCCTTGGCTTATGTTCATGGTGCTTTGGTTACGTACTTCACGGCGTGCTTTACGTTCTAAACGAAGTTTTTCTAATGAGCGAACTCTACCTTCATTACGTGTGCGGCGTGCTTTGATCCCTTGGCGAATCCATACCTCTTCTTCAGCTAGTTTTTTATCAAATAGTGCATTTTGTTGTTCTTCTACTTGAAGGTCATGCTGTTTTTGTTCGATATATAAATCATAATCGCCGGGGTAACTTTTTAGTTGGCCACGGTCAAGATCTAAAATACGTGTAGACAAGCCGCGAATGAAGGCTCTATCATGGCTGATGAAAATGATGGTGCCAGCAAAGTCCTTTAAGAACTTTTCAAGCCATAACACGCTCTCAATATCTAAATGGTTGGTTGGCTCATCAAGTAATAGGATATCAGGGTTTGTAACGAGTGCTTTTGCGAGTGCTAATTTGCGCAACCAGCCCCCAGACAAATCACAAATTCTAGCGTCAGGATTCAGTGATAATGTACTCATTGCCTGTTCAATGCGTTGTTCGTCTTGCCATGCACCTGCTTGTTCAAGCTCATCTTGAACTTTAGCTAATTTGTTTAGGTTTTTTTCGCTTGGATCTTCACCAATTAAATGAATTAAACTATGGTATCTGCTGAGTAAATCAGCATTTTCGCTTACACCTTGGGCAACATAATCAAATACACTTAAATCAGATGATTCGGGTGGATCTTGCTCTAACATTGCTAATTGCATGGTGTTAGATTTTAATATTTGGCCGTCATCTAAGTTTTGTAATCCCATTAATACTTTCATTAATGTTGATTTTCCAGCACCATTGCGACCGACTAAACAAATACGTTCGCCAGTTTGCACGCTTAAATTTGCTTTATCTAAAATTTTCTCTTCACCAAAAGCGAGTTCGCCGTTAGCTATTCTTAATAATTCCATTAGTTTTTAAACTCTTATGCGTTAACTCTGATTAAGTTAACTAGGTATATGTTAATTATCACAGTGTTAACTGGGTAAGTTGTTCTTGGGTAAACGGCCAAAATAATTTTTGGTTTAATGCTGGATTCTCAGGGTTTAATTTTTCTATTACTGGAATATGTACGCCATAAAGTTCAACTAATGTTTTGCTTTCATGGCTGACCCTTTCCTGATCAACAATATCTATCTGATTTAGTTGATTTTCAGGTAATACTCGCAAGCATATAGCTAATGCTTGTTCACATAAATGACAACCTTCACTGCCATATAAATTATACATTGTCATCGTTAATTCTTCTTTTTGTGCTGTTATCATTTTTTCTTTTATCCCTTTCTAGAGACTGACCAACTATTATGGATATGTTTGTTCCTAGAAAAGTCTTGATCACGAGTGACATCAGACATGTTTTTTGCTTGTAAGCCTAAAGCGTCTAGTCCTTCAAAATCCATTTTGAAATTACGTTTATTGTTGGTAAAAAATATTTCGCCACCACGGTTAAGTGATTTTAACGCATCAGCGAGCAACGCAATATGATCCCGCTGTACATCAAAGCTGTCTTCCATGCGTTTTGAGTTTGAAAACGTGGGGGGATCAATAAAAATAAGGTCATACTTCTCGGTATTCTTTTTTAGCCAATCTAAGCAGTCTGCTTGTACAAACTGAAATTTATGGCTGCTCAATTTGTTTAATGCAAAGTTGTCTTGTGCCCAATTTAGGTAAGTGTTCGACATATCCACCGTGGTAATAGACCTAGCACCATGTAATGCTGCTTGTAATGACACTGAACCAGTATAAGCGAAAAGGTTTAATAAGGTTTTGCTTTTTGCTTTTTTTGCCACTATTTGACGTGTTTTACGGTGATCTAAAAATAAACCAGTATCAAGGTAATCCCACAAGTTAATTTTAAATAAAGCGCCATGTTCGTTGATGGTTATTGATTGCTTTGATTTATCAACACGTTGATATTGATTGCTGCCTTTTTGTTTTGCTCGGGTTTTTAATACGACTTTATCAGTTGGCACACTGAGGACTTTGGGAGCCCAATAAATCACTTCTTGTAAACGTTTTGCCGCTTTATCACTATCAATGGTTTTAGGTGGTGCATACTCTTGAATAACTAAGTAGTCACCATAGACATCAATAGCTACATTAAATTCTGGTATATCGGCATCGTAGAGGCGATAACAATCGATTTGATTGGATTTTAACCAGCCTTTTAAACTTTTACGGTTTTTCTTTAATCGGTTAGCAAAGTCACTGTCTTGTTCTACAAAAGAAGATTGTGGGTTAACCGCATCTTTTTCTAGTTGTTTATCATCAACATTGTAAAGTGCTAACTGACAATCTAACGGTCCATTTTTAAATTTATAGCGTTTAAAGCTGGATAACTTAAGCATTGCAAGTAGATCAATATTGGCGGTTAATATAGCCACACGCCAATTAACAAACTGTGCTTTTAATTTTTGACCAAAGAGTACAAAATTTTCTACAAGCTCTGGCAGTTCGCCGATACGCTCGCCGTAGGGGGGATTAAATAAAATGGTACCCGCTTGCGGTGAGGCGCTTGAACCATAAACGTTATTCATATCATTGGTATTTTGGCATTTAAATTCAATAAAACGCTGTAATTTAGCATTTTTGACATTTTGTTGTGCAGTACTGATAACACGAGGGTCGATATCAATACCAAATACTTTAAGGTTATTCATACTGGCGTGCTCTAATGATGCAGTTGAACTGTCAATCGCATGTTCTAACTGAGTTTGCCATAATTCCTCATCATGCTTTAACCAAGCATCAAAGCCCCAATGCTTTCGTGTTATACCTGGCGCTTGTTTTGTTGCCATGGCAACTGCTTCAATTAAAATGGTGCCTGAGCCACACATAGGGTCAACTAATGGCTTACTAGTATCGTCTAACCAATTTGATCGTAAAATGAGTGCGGTAGCTAAGTTTTCTTTTAATGGTGCCGCGCCAGAATGTTCACGATATCCACGTTGAAATAGTCCACGACCAGAAAAGTCTAAATAAAGACTGACGTGATCTTTTAAAAGTCGAGCTTGAAAACTAATTTGTGGTGACTTTTTGTCCACATCGGGTCGCTCATGACCTTGTTCTCTAAATTGATCAACAATGGCATCTTTAACGGTTAAACCGCCGAATTGACTATTACGAATTTCTTCACTGTAACCAACAAAGTCTATTGCGAATGTGGTATTGCTATTAAAATGCGCTAACCAATTAATTGTACTGGCCGTTTTAAATAATTCATCTTTGTTTTTTGCTTCGCCTTCCCCCAGTTTTAACATGATGCGTGTGGCTAAACGTGTCCATAAACAAATTTTATAGCCGAGCGCCATAGAGGCAGAAAAATAAACACCTTCAGGCTTTTGCGTTACTTCACTAGCGCCAAGTTTTTTTAATTCATCTACGAGTAAAACCTCAATACCAGGAGAGGTGAGGGCTAAAAAGTGTTGCATGGGCGCTGTCATTGTGTGGTTCCAGAAAAAACATTGCTGTGATTATAACGAAAGTACGGTCACACATAAACAAAAGTTAAAGCTAATGTTTGTAAATAGCCTACAAATAAGACATAACGCAGAACATTTGACCGAATAGGTAATTTTTTTAAAAAAGCACTTGCTTTCTTAAAGCTCTATCCTTACTATACGCCTCGATTTCAGGGAGAATATCTTTGGAAGCTTCTTACAATATGAAGTAAAATTATTGTGGCTTACCTCAATTGAGGTCATTCGGACGCGGGATGGAGCAGCCTGGTAGCTCGTCGGGCTCATAACCCGAAGGTCGTCAGTTCAAATCTGGCTCCCGCAACCAATTCTTGAGTTTAGAATTAAAACTAACTTGGCTTTCTTCTTGTTTCTCAAGAAGTTCATTCGGACGCGGGATGGAGCAGCCTGGTAGCTCGTCGGGCTCATAACCCGAAGGTCGTCAGTTCAAATCTGGCTCCCGCAACCAATTTTATACCTGTAAAATCAATGTTTTATAACATAATAATCTACAGTAATCCCGTTTTTCCTTAAATTTCAATTTCATAAATCAATTGAAAAGTGTATGACTATTCAATTTTTGACTTTCGGACTATTTTCCTTAACAAAATTTTTATGTCACGAAAAAACGTGACATAAATGGTTATGAAAAGTGAAATTTAGAAGCTGTAATTCAAACTGAAATGTACTCGATCTTCACTTTTAAACTGACCAAATAACCCTTCGTTGTTACCGTAAAAAGCATCGGCTCCGAATGTCAGTATTAGTACAGACGAATATTGATGGTTGATGGAAAATTGCAGTAAGCCATCACCACGATTAATTGATTGAATATTTTGTATAGTGGCTGTCCATGTTTCATTCTCAAACGTCTGTTCATAACGAAGGGTGTATTGTATCTCTGTTTGTTTTCTAACGATGTCATCAGAAAAACTAGTTATGTGATTAGCGAAAACCTGACCACTGAGAAACACATTACTAATACCTTGGTAGTCAATACCAAGCACGCCAGCTAATTGTGGAGATACGCGATAATCAACAGATGAGTTTGCCCAATTGGTTAAGTAATGTACGTTTGTTGAGTAGCCTACTTCACTTCTTAAAATAAAATCTCCTAGCGCATTAGACGCGGATATTCCAATTAAGTGTGATCTTTTATAAGCTTGCTCTATTGTCACGTCAAAGTTCGAAATCGAGCGACTGAGCACTGGATTGTCCCTAAAGTGATAAAAATAGACTATGCCAATGTCCCAACCGTCGTTGGTAAACGTACTCAATCGAAACCCAACATCACTATCTTTGATTATTTTTCCACTTGCTTTGGGTTCTGCCAAATTTACTATTTGGTTAGCTGGCGTTGAAGGAACATAGAGTGGCGATGTAAAAGCAAAAGTAGCGCCTGTTCTCAAGTCTGGCAGGTTATCATAGGTTTGATCAGGAACCCACACAGTTTGAAGTTGCCATTGGCCTATACTCGTTTCAATACTTACTGTCCAAAGCGGTATGCGTCTCTCATCAAACTCAGTGAGAATAAACTCTCGATAGTTAAGTGGGTTAACAACGTCTAGCACTCGCAAACCGTCAGATTGTCCCCAAACGACTTGTTGTTTCCCTAGTTTTAAGAAGAAGTCATCTATATACCCATCTATAAAAAATTCTCTCACTTCAAATTCTAAGTAATCATTGATATTCATCCGCTTACTGAGGTCAGATGATGATGGCTCAGTAAATTGTTCAGGCTCTAATTCATCAATAGTTTCAATACGGAGACGATATTCACTATAAAAGCGAAACTTATCACCTGATAGTGAAAAAGAAGGAGTAAGGTTTTGCTCCAATTGAGACAAACCGCTTTCGCTCAAAACGGCTTTTGAATTGAATTCACCTCTAACCTCTGCCACAGCAGGCACACAGAACATAAACAAAACCAATGGGTATATTGCGAAAGCCCACATAACATAAATCCTTATTGTAAACCTCGACGAAGTTGTTGTTGAGTAAACATGTTGTCCCTGATTGCTGTTTTATAATCTATATTAAAGAATGTCATTTTTGTTGAGTGCTTAGTTTTGTGATTTTTAACAGCGATTTCTGTGACCGTCCAATAGCCGTTAATTTGCTTAATATGAGTGTTGTTTATCGTCTTCAAGGAATTACCATTAGTATCCCAATATTCGATTTTTCGAGATATCCAGATGTCAGGATCGATGTAAGTGATAAGGCGGCTGTAGCCTAGCTCAGCCTGAAGCGTATCGGTTTTAGGAGTCAGCTTTACCTTTAGTAGTGTTCGGCCTTCTTCTTCAACACTTCCTAAAAACTCGGTGTTATATTCAGATAAGTCATACTTACCTTCTTTCTTAATCTCTTCGTAAGTGAGGTCGGTTCCAAGGAAGTAATCACCTCTATCAGATGCAGAAATCCGCCTGACTCGTCTTAAGGCAGGAAGATAGAGCCATTGATCATCTTCCTTAGCCTCATCAAAATAGTCAAATGTTAAGAAAGCAGTTCCTCTGACATTCGTGGGATCAGTATAAAAAATAACGGTTTTTTTCTGATCATCATAATACTTTCTAAAACCTTTGGTTTCCTCTATTCGTGTTACTCCACGTCTGTCAGTAAGCGCTATTCGAAAGCTTCGTGTTACTTGCTGGCCATCGTCTCGGTTATTTACATTCGCTACGATGGTTTGGCCGTCCATAACAGAAATATCACTATCCAATTTATTCGACACTGCATTGCTTGAATTTACTTCTTGTGCACCGGCACCTACGGATAATAGCGCCACAGTGAGTAAGGCTTGAAGTTTCATGATTGTTCTCCTTATTTTTTAAGAAACTTGGGTTTAAGTATGATTGCTAACGATGGTACGATTGTTAGGCTTGCAATGAACGAGGTGGTAACTGATAAGGCAACTAATGAACCAAACTTAATCAGTGGCGGTACCTCAGAGGTCATTAGCACACCAAAGCCCAGCGCAATTGCAAGAAAGTTATAAAGAAGTGCACGGCCAGTTGTAGGGTAGAGTGTCTTTAGCGGCTCGACCCAATTATTTTTAGACCCATGTAGTAGCTCTTTCATACGATCTATTGTGTGTATTGCGAAATCGACACCAAGACCGATAGCAATTGAGGCGAACATAGATGTACCTACGCCTAACCAAATACCACCAAAGCCCATTGCTGCGTATATAATAAGGATTGAAAGTCCTACGGGAATTATAGCGAAGAGACCTGCAACAAGTGATTTAAATAGAATTGCTGCCATCAGCACAACAGCAAGTACTGATACAATAACACTTAAAAAGTTTGAGTCTGCTAGGCTGTCAATCCAAACATAGTCAACTTGGATTCGCCCAGTTAAGGTGGCGCTCACACCTTGATCAGAAAATTTATTAGCCAACCACGGCTTCATTTCTTCAACCACTTGTTTATTATTAGTGTATTGATTACTGGCTACGTTAGCTCGAATCAGCGCAAGCCGTCTCTCACCGTCAATTTCTTCTTCAAATTCAGTAGGTTCACCAGATGAGAAATAAAGTAAGAACAATTGTGCTATAAGCTGTGGATCATCAGGAATGCGATAAAACGTATCATCATCTTCGTTAATCGCTTTATTCATCTGTTTAATGTAATCAACAATTGATGATGTACCACCAACTTGAGACAAGGTTTCAAGCTTACGTTGCGTGTCTTCTATTTTGCGCAATAGTTCTGGTTGATATAACCCCTCTACCTCTTCTGATTTTATAAAAACGTCTAGGTAGTATGTGCCGTCCATCAGAGAATTAATTGCTTTATCTGCAATGTAGATATCTTCAGTTTCTTTAAAGTTAGCAATCCTCTCTTCATTAACTGTTACCTGATTAGCCCCAACTAACGCGAAAAAAAACAAAGCGGCACCAGTTAAAATGGAGACGTATGGCTTGCCAAGAATTGCAGCTCCAATAAAAGGTAGAAACTTATTTTGTCGAATTTCTCTAATATCTTTATGCACAAAGCGCATACTGTTTTTTGGCTTGAGAGCACTCAGTAAGGTTGGTAAAACCGTGATTGAAAAGAGCCAAGCAAAAAATACAGATAAAGCACCGAAGAGACCAAAATAGATAACGGGAGGCATATTAGAGGTAATTGCTAGTCCCATGAAACCTGCAATTGTAGTAATGCTGGTAAGTGTTATAGGACGCCAAATTTTTGCCATTGTTTTTGCTACAACAGTCTCACCTGAAGCAGAAGGATCGTTGGCTACTTCTTCATAGTATTGGCTAAAAATATGCACAGAATCAGCAACGGCGATACCGATCATACAGACAATTAAACCATTAGTAATAACATAGAAATCAACTGATAATAAGGCCATTGCGCCGAGAGTACTGCCGGCTGTTAGAATCACAACTACATTGGGTAGAATGATGCCACGGACAGTTCTGAAGCAGATGAGTAGAATCATTGTGATAATGACAGCTGCTAATGGGTTCAGTTTTTTGGCATCATTATCAATATAAGTGGATAAGTATCCAGCAACAGCGCCTTCACCAGCAACAAACAACTCGTCTTCATTACCTCTTGGAGCCAAGTCTAATTGCTGCTTTATAATATGGTAGGTGTCTGATGCTTTTGTCTCATCTAAAAGCTCTGCAACAATGATGGTCGCATTATTGTCTTTTGAGACTAACAACCCCCGATAAAGCTCAAAGTTGTTAATTGCATTTTTAATCCAGGAAATTTTTTCTTCGCTGATTGGTATTGTGTCAATAAATTTTTCGACGGCCATGCCCGTAGAATTTCCAGCGATATTGGACTCGGTCGACAGCGAAGTAATTTTGTCTGGATCTATGTTTTCTTGCTCTAAGAGCATATTTGTTACCCAATCTACCAACTTAAGTGATTGAGGGGTATAGATTCCACTTTTCCCTTTGTTAACTACAGCAATAACTAATGGATCAGAAAGACCAAAGACTTCCTCGACACGTTTATTCGCGATGACTGATGGATTGTTCGGATCAATAAAAGCATCAGAACTAGTGTCTTTCTTAAGAGATGGGATGCCTGTTAATAAAAAGATGAACAGCATGACAACCGGTATGCTAATAATCCATTTTCGATAAAGCATCTTTGAAAAAAAATCAAAGGCGGCTTGTTGGTTTTTCATAAATTCTCTCCATTTCATGTTTTTAGTGTAGTGTATATACACTACGTAAGATAAAAAATTTTACATGCTTATTGTTTAACTATTTCCAGTCGCAAGCTGAGCAATTCTTTGCCAAAGTGACTGCCAAACTCCTTCACCAAGTTGTGATTCAAATCTAGACTGTGCTCGTTCCCATAGTGGGATTGCTTCGTTGAAAAGTGACTCACCTTTGGATGTTAATGAAATCACTCGCTCTCGTCTGTAGCCCTCGGCTCCAAGCTTAATGATTCCTTTTTTCTCTAGTAATTTAAGCGTTCGCACTAGAGACGTTCTCTCCATAGAAAGTGTGTCTGCCATACTCGAAATTGATTGTGGCTTTGTACCTGAAATTATGGCTAGAACCGTAAATTGCGTCACCTTTAAACCTACAGGCCGAAGGACTTCATCGTAATCTCTTGTCAACTTTCTAGAAGCAGCACGCATTCGAAAGCAAGCGCATGTTTGAAGCTTTTTAAATATATCTGACATATCCATCTCCTATGTATATTTTAGATATAACATGTGTATATACACTATGCAAGTAGAAATTGGCACCGATAATAATAAGATCTCGATATTTTTTGTGAACTTAGTTTTTACCATAATTTATTAATAAATGTTTTATGATACTCGTGGTGCATTATTAAAAAAGTTGAAATTGTAAGTTGCTCAACCACTTAGCGTGATATAATGACATCTTCACCAAAAGATTAGTCAAATGAGCAACTTACACGATAGTTATAGCAAAATTCTTAGTCTACTGCACGACATTGAATCAAATTCTTATTTCTTAAATCAAAAGCGAAAACCTAAACTCAACGACACTGAATTAATCGCATTGAACTTAGCAGCTGAATGCCTCGGCATTGATTCAGAGCGCTTTCTTTTCACCCTATTGCCCCAGCCTCTCAAAGCTAAAATTGACCGCACTGTTTATAATAGAAGGCGACGAAAATTAGCCTTTAAAATAGAGTTCTTTAGACAAAAAATTGCCTCCATCGAAGACTATCATGTGATTGACAGTATGCCTTTAGAAGTCTGAAAATACAGTCGCTCATCTCGCACTAAAATATGTCAAGAGAATACAGAAACATCACCGAGTTTTGGTTATTGTGTTGCACAAAAATTACATTATTTTGGTTATAAAATTCATGCTGTTTTCACTGTACAAGGCGTTATTAAAACCTTTTCCCAAGCCGTTAAGCAAAGCGAGAAAGCGAATAGAAACCTTATTTTCTCAGCTGTGCGACCAGTTTATGATCCGACGTAATTATGCTAAATCATTCGATGGGTTTTCAACACGAATATTATCAAAAATAACGGCATTAACACTCATTCAATGGTTTAATCAACAAAATGGAAATAACATTAACAATTTAAAAGTTGCTGTTTCTTAAATGCACCACGGGTTAAATAAACATAACTATATTTATGGAGTGAAATTTTATGTTTAAGAGTAAAAATCATAGAACAAGCTTGAAAAGTTTGATACCACTTTTGTTATGTTTAACACCATGTATTAGTTTTGCACAAGCAGAGCGGTTTAAGTTATTGATAACGGTGGTAATAATGGCCCTTATCACGCTATTGCGGTAACGGAAGATAGTTTTAAAAATTATGTGGTTTATCGACCTGAAAATATGAAGGCAGCGGTAAAAATAAATGGGTAAGCTGTCACTAATGCCAATTGTTTATCTTGCTGGTGGTTCGTTTGTTCGTATGGCAATTAAGTGGCTAGATTGGCAGCTAAAACAAAAAAATGAAAATGCTAAGGTATTTTTAAATAATAAATTAGCGCAATTTCCTAGCTGGACGATGAAAGCCAAAAACTTTTAACTTGGCAGAGATTAATGACAGAAAAAAGCGCGTTAAGTATTACTTAGAAAAGTCATTTATATAAAAACTATTTATATTAAGACTATAAACAAAAATAGACATAAAAATCACGTTATTGTTGATATTAATAATCAACGAGAGAAATAAATAGATGGAATTTTTTAAATGAAAAAAATGGCCTATTTGAGTGCGGTAACTTTATTATTTGTACTTGGATCTTCTACAACGCTTGCTCAAGACCTGAAGAAAGCACAAGTCATGGTTGAACAGGGCATCATTCAAGGCACTACCGAAAAAAATTTAACCGTTTTTAAAGGCGTACCCTTTGCGAAACCGCCAGTAGGAGAACTTCGCTGGAAGGCTCCGCAACCGGCTGAAAAATGGCAAGGTATAAAACATACTACACAATTTGCACCGGCACCAATGCAAGCAGGCGAGCCAGCTTCGGGTAAAAGTGAAGATAGCTTATACCTTAATATTTGGACACCTGCGAAATCTTCAGATGAAAAAATACCTATTTTAGTGTGGATTTATGGTGGCGGCTTTAGTTTTGGCTCGTCGTCAGATCCTATTTTTGATAGTCGTCATTTGGCTAATAAAGGTGTGATAGTGGTAACTATAGCATATCGTGTTGGCCAGTTAGGTTTTTTAGCACACCCAGAGTTAAGTGCTGAAAGCCCAGAAAAAGTATCGGGTAACTATGGTTTACTTGATCAAATAGCTGCGTTGAAATGGATCAATAAAAATATTTCGGCTTTCGGTGGTGATCGAACTAAGGTGACTATTGCTGGTGAATCAGCCGGTGGTATTTCGGTGAGTATGTTAACGGCTTCTCCGTTAGCAAAAGGTTTAATTCATGGAGCAATTTCTCAAAGTGGTGGTTCTTTTGGGTCAACACGAACCATTAATTACCCCGGTGAAAATATGTCGTTATTAAGCCAAGCCGAGTCTGAAGGTGTTGACTACGTTAAACAATTTGGCGCATCATCAATTTCCGAGTTGCGGGAGATGAAAGCTGAAAAATTTATTCCCAAAGGCTGGTCTTTACCCGGCGGTTGGCCAATTGTTGATGAATATGTGATCCCTGATGATCAATATAAATTATATCAGCAAGGAAAATTTAACGATGTGCCGGTATTGGTTGGTTACAATTCAGATGAAGGTGCGAGCTTTGTTTGGAATAAAGATCCTAAGCCATTTTTAGCAGGTATAACAACACGTTTTGGTAAATATGCGCCAAGCTTACTTGATGCGTATTCCATTCCTAAAGATAGAATATCGCGTTCAGCACGTAATTTAATACGAGATGCTGCTTTTGGTTGGCATACTTGGAGTTGGGCAAAGTTACAATCACAAAAGGGAACGTCACCGGCCTACCTTTATTTTTTTGACCAACACCCTGAATATCCCAAAGGATCAGATAAATATGGTTATGGCTCACCTCACGGCCAAGATATCGCCTATGTATTTCAACATTTAGATGTGAATAATCCAGACACAAGTGAAGTAGATTTGGCTCTTTCTGAGTCTATTGCTACTTATTGGACCAATTTTGTTAAGTTTGGAAACCCAAATGGAAAATATGTACCTAATTGGCCTTCATTTAATAGTACATCACAAAAAGTTATGTATTTCCAGCAAGGCCCGAAAGTGGGCTCTATGCCTGATAAAGAAGCACTTGAGAGCTTAGATGAATATTTTCAATGGCGTCGCACTACAGAAGGCGAAAAATGGGGAAATAAGTAACTAAATAGGTATTTTCCTGATACACCATGAAATGTACCTAATAAAAATATTTTTAAATTAGCTATGGCTATGTGTACCCACGGTAGCCATTCATCAACTAAGTAATTCGGTGTTCATAGTGTTATGTTTAGTCAATAATATTTAATGCAGGCAATGCATCAGAATGAGCTACTTGACCTCGTTTGCCTTTGTGTCTACCGCCAACAAGCGCATCATCTAGCTCGATTGCGCCATTTAATTGATACAAGCTATCTCTGTACCCCATAGCTCGTCTAAGTTTCTTTAAATAAGCCTCGCAGTTCGCCTAATTGACTTCGATTAATTTACTTAGTCTCAGCACTGATATACTCCCTTTATTTGAGCCAAGAAAATAGGTAGCCTAAAACCACTGGATTAAGGTGATGCGACTACCATGAAAAAGCATGCCTGCGGTGACTGAGGTTTGTTTTTTACATTGCGTACATTCACACAAAGGACGACTTTTAATTTCATCGCTATGGTCATTGCCACAGCTAGGGAAAATAAAGCCGTTGTGCCACTTACGTATAAAATTCAATCAAAGATCAACAGCCCTTAGCCAGTTTGAAAACTCTTTTATCTTCAAATCATGTGCTTTAGTGGTGGGCGACACAACATAATGAAACTAATGGTATTAAGAGCCAACCTACGTGTTTTGTTTAATGAGATTAATCTTCTTGTTAAACAGGTTATCCTGTTTATTATTTAGTTGCTCGTGACTTACTTATATGCACCATATCATTCCATTAACTCACCAACAAACCGTAGTGATAATTATTTTTGTTTGTGTTAGTCTTTGGTTCTAAATAATTCAATTTTCAATACGTACATGGAATAAAAAGTGTTTAACCTAATAACAACAAGAAAGTTTACTAAATTTTATTTTACTAACCCTCGATGGTGGGTTTTCTCTCGTGTTATGGCAGCTATTTTTGCTGGCTATGCCTTAGCAACAACCAGTTCATTATTTTTGGGTCAATTATTATTGCAAAGTATGGGGGAGTATCAGGCTTTCCATATAGGTTTGCTCTTAAGCTTTCTTATCTATTCTTGTGGTGCTATGTGGGTTTTCTCGGTGTCTACCGCTAAAAAAGCATGGGGGGGATTGATTAGTTTGAATTTAATATTTATGGCGTTAACGTGGTTACTTATGCAGGTGAATAGCTAATGAAAGGAAGCTTTAGACAATCAATGAAGTGGTTGCATACTTGGGTAGGTTTAGTTGTAGGCTGGATATTAGTTTTCATGTTTATTACAGGCACGGCTGGGTACTTTGATGATGAAATTACCCGTTGGATGGAGCCTGAACGACCATTAACAGCAACACATATTGATAAAAGTAAATTATTAGATATTAGCCAGCATTATCTAGAAACACACGTGAAAAATGCAAAAGAATGGAGAGTTATTCTACCCAATAGTCGTGATGCTAATCTTAAAGTAATGTGGCAAGAACAGCCAGAAGAAGGAAAAAGGTTTGGTAAATTTTCTACCAAAGTGCTTGATACTGATACTGATACTGGTTTAGCTATTGATAATTTAAGAGAGACTGCCGGTGGCCGTACTCTTTATAGAATGCATTATCGTTTACATTATATGCCGAGTATTGTGGCTTATTGGATCGTGGGCTTTTGTACCATGTTAATGCTGATTGCGGTAATTACAGGTGTTATTTTTCATAAAAAAATCTTTAGTGACTTTTTTACATTTCGAGCTAAAAAAGGACTGATTGGTTGGCTTGATATTCATAATGTATTAAGTGTTACAGCTATACCCTTTCATTTTATGATCACATACAGTGGGTTAATATTTTTTCTGATCACTTATATGATATTAAGCGTAAATATTGGAATAACTGAAACTCAAAAAGATAAATATTTTAATGAGGTGTTTCCAAGAACGGTTGAAGTAGAGAAGTCTGATGACTACCAACCACTTGCCTCATTATCTGATATGTATGCTAAAAGCCATAAATATTGGCAGGAAGATACTTTAGCTTATGTTAAAGTTGAATACCCACTTGATAAAAATGCTCGGGTTAAGTTTACTCGTTGGAATACAGATTTGACCTATAATCCTGACGATGAGTTATTCTTTTCAGGAGAAACAGGAAAACTCTTAAATATAGCAGCTAAACAAGTAACTATGTCAGGTCAAATACATCGAGGCTTTATTTCTTTGCATGAAGGGTTGTTTGCTTCACCAATGGTTCGTTGGTTATATTTAATTATTGGTTTGATGGGGACAGGAATGATAGCTTCAGGCTTGATTTTATGGACCACAAAACGCAAGCCTAAACAAATGAAAAACACCAATGGTCCTGATTTTGGTTATCGGTTAGTTGAACAATTAAATATTGGTACAATTGTTGGTTTTCCTATTGCGGTAGCGATGTACTTTTGGGCGAATAGACTTTTACCCGTAGAGATGGAAAATCGCGCTGAATGGGAAATACATTGTTTGTTTATTAGTTGGGCGCTACTGCTTATTTACCCCGCCTTTAGAAGCGGGCTTGTTGCTTGGTTTGAGCAGTTAAAGATAGCCGCTTTTGTTTTTTGTTTTATTCCAGTGCTCAATTTTATTACCACTGATAAACATTTAGGTATTAGCTTACCACTAAGAGATTGGAATTATGCGGGCTTTGATTTAGTGATGCTAGTCATAGGTGTTGCTTTTGCGTTTACAGCATATAAAGTTAAAAAGCACATACCAGTTGCACAAAAAAGTCATGCTAAGCTTACTAAAAATGATATTGAGAACAAAGTCACAGATGAGACTATTTCAACCTTGGCAGCAACAAAGGAAACAAGTTAATGATTTTATTAATGAGCCTATGTTTTGTTAGCATGACTTTGTTTTGTTTGGCCATGGAAAAGCACAGAAAACAAATACTTTCATCAAAATTTATCAACTTTCCATTACCTCAGATCATGGTTGTTTCCTTTAAACCTCTTGCTTGGGTAATGTTGTTTATAACCTTAACTATCAGTGTTGAGCAATATGGTTGGTCGATTGGCTCTGCTGTATTTTTTGGCGCGTTGAGCGGTTGTTTATTACCATTAATATTATTACTAACGTACCGAGCAAACCTTATTATTCTAGTGTCTGTACTTTTAGCCATAATATTGTTTGTTATAGAGTTATAAAGCTACGAAAATAAAAGGCTAGTCAGTAAAATCACCAGCTAGCCTATCAGGGCTACTATTCTAATTATCTGATATTTATCCTAAACAACGCAACATTCCTTCAGTAAATCCTTCCCACCAACTGAAATCATAATAAGCTTCGCTTTAAGCACAGTTCGTAAATGAGGTTTTTTTCTAATAAATCAATAATGTCAATAGTTGTTATTAGTAATATTATTGTTGTTAATCAGATAAAAATACTTTTATTTTTTTTGTTTATCTAATCATTTTGGATAAATGATTTAGCCATTATTAAATGGCTTGTGGGTATTGGTACGTTAATACTTAAAAGAAAGGAGAATAAGAGAAGTGTTTTATTTTGAGGAATAGAAAAATGATTCTAAAATTGATGTCATAACTTTTAGCATTAAATGTAGATAAGATTAGGTAATGACAAAACTTAATTTTATTGTTGCAAACCAAGTATAAGCATTATTCACTTCTTTCTATCAACTCAAATCACTACACATTCCAAAGCGGTTCCCTTATAATTACCGTGTTTAAAGATATTTACACTTGAAATATACCGAGAAATAAAATGAGCCAATCGAATGCCGCTGTTGATTTTGATTTTCAATTTCCAGCTAAGCCAGCATTATTAACTAATGATGAAAAAGCACAGTACATAGCTAAAATTAAAGCCCTGTTAATTGAAAAAAATGCTGTGTTAGTAGCTCATTATTATACTGATCCCGAAATTCAAGCGCTTGCCGAAGAAACTGGCGGTTGTGTAGCTGACTCTTTGGAGATGGCACGTTTTGGTAATCAACATCCTGCCGATACATTAATTGTTGCGGGCGTTAAATTTATGGGTGAAACAGCCAAAATTTTAACACCAGAAAAAACAGTATTAATGCCGGAACTTGAGGCTACTTGCTCATTAGATTTAGGCTGTCCAGTTGAAGAATTTACTGCTTTTTGTGACCAACATCCAGAGCATACGGTAGTGGTTTATGCTAATACTTCTGCTGCTGTTAAAGCACGCGCAGACTGGGTAGTTACTTCAAGTATTGCCCTAGAAATTGTAGAAATGCTAGAAAGCGAAGGTAAGCCTATTTTATGGGGGCCAGATCGTCATTTAGGCGCTTATATTGAAAAAGAAACAGGTGCAGAAATGCTAATGTGGCAGGGCGCTTGTATTGTTCATGATGAGTTTAAAGCACAAGCCCTACGTGATTTAAAAACTCAATACCCTGACGCTGCAGTATTAGTTCACCCTGAATCACCTGCTAATGTTGTAGCCCTTGCAGATGCGGTTGGCTCAACAAGTCAACTGATTAAAGCTAGCCAAGAAATGTCGAACCAACACTTTATTGTGGCAACTGACCAAGGCATTTTTTACAAAATGGAACAAGCCAGCCCTAGCAAAACTTTTATAGCCGCCCCAACAGGTGGTAATGGTGCTACTTGTCGAAGTTGTGCTAATTGTCCTTGGATGGCAATGAATGGCTTAAAATCAATAGCAGATGCGCTAGAAAACCCTTTGGGCAAAGAGATCTCTGTTGACGAAACTTTAGCAAAAAAAGCCTTAATACCACTTCATAGAATGTTAAATTTTGCGGCAGAAAACAAACTTAAAGTAAAAGGTAATGCGTAGTTAACCTGAACTCGGCTTATCTTATGATAGTTAATTGAATAAAGTTTCTACAGTCATTCATTTATATTGAGTTATTAAAGGGTTCCACTTGCGTGTTAGTTTCTTTTTCTCTACTATAGCGCGGTTAAAAAATATTGGTGAGCTGGCTGAGTGGCTGAAGGCGCACGCCTGGAAAGTGTGTTTAGGTTTATCCCTAACGAGAGTTCGAATCTCTCGCTCACCGCCATATTTTAAAAAAACCGTTAATTGAAAAGTTAACGGTTTTTTTATGTTAAAGCATTTCCTCAATAGTCACTAATGGTATTCGAGTTGATATAGCATTTAGTGCAATGTTATGAATCATTTCATCTATGGTTGTGCAGCAATCCGTTAAAATTGAGACTTTATATTTTTCAGCTGCTTTAGATATTGCAGTATGTGTTACGCAATTTTGAGTCATCATACCGCATATCAATAATTCATCAACTTGTATATCTGAAAGGGTTTTATCTAACGTTGTTTTTTCAAAACTGTCTGCAAATGATTTTATTACTACTTTAGGAAATGGTGATATTTCCATAATTAAAGGATGAATTTTAACACCTTCACTCCCTTTATTAAAAAATGGTGCTTTTCCTTTAGTTGAGTCAGCTATATGTTGAATATAAATTACAGTAATATCTTTTGCATTAGCTTTTTCAATCGCTATTTTAATATTATTGAGTATTTTTTTTGTATTCCAAAGTGGATATTTACCTCCAGGAAAATAGTCGTTTTGCGGATCGATAATAAGCAGTGCTTTCTTATTCATTTAACTCTCCATTAATTTACAGGTTTATTTTGAATAATTATCGTAAACTTGTAATATAGCTGCTAGTGTCTAAAATGACACAAAACAAGTCAAAAACTACAAAAGTATATTTTAATCAATGAAAAAAATTTCGATTGGTATTTGTTATTATCCTAATGCTTTAAAATCAGCTATCTATGGGTTAGAAGAAATGTTTGTTATGGCGAATAGATTTTGTAAAGCGCAAGGAATAGAGTTTGAACCTATCATATTCAAGACGACAAATAATCTCACGCCAAAATTTTCTGTTATTTTATTGCCACCTAGTGTTCAAAGTGATTATTATCTTAAGCCCCAAAGTATTTTAATTGAATGGCTTATAGTACAACATGCCAACGGAACTATTATTGCGTCAGCCTGTGGTGGTGGTTTTATTCTAGCAGCGACAAAGTTGATGAAAACTAGATCTATCACCACACACTGGAATTTATCAGAACTGTTTAAAAAGCAATTTCCTCATATTTCACTCAATACTAGTGAAATTTTAATTGATCACGGTGATGTTATTAGTGCAGGAGGAATGATGTCTTGGCTAGATTTAGGTTTTGAATTAGTGGTTAAATATTCATCATTAAATGTAATGAGACAACTTGGTAAGGCACTTGTCGTAGATACAGCACAAAGGGAACAGCGTTTTTATCAGCAATTCAATCCGTCCTATTTACATGGGGACCATCCCATTATTGCCATTCAACAAACAATGAATATTGGGTATATGAAACTTATATCAATTCAAGAATTAGCGAAGCAAGCTAATCTTACTGAACGCACTATGCAACGTCGGTTCTTAAAAGCAACAGGTTACAATCCAAACCAATATTTACAACGTTTAAGAGTTCAAAAGGCGTGTGATTTACTAGAGAATTCACAGTATTCATTTGATTGGATCGCTAAACAAGTAGGGTATGAAGACACAAGTGCATGTCGCAAGGTATTCAATAAAACGATGGGTTTAACACCCAAAGAATTTCGAATCAGATTTGCTAGAAACTAAATTATCTATAGTCAAAAATAAGATTTTGATTGCTATCGCTTCGCTCAGCTGTAAATAAAAATCTTATTTTTGACTGTTTTTAGGATTAATCTAATTACTTTTTAAATGCAATGCATGCCCACCAATGAGCCTTATTATTTTTTATGTTTTAAGTTTCTGCTGTTACGGGATCAATCATTTTCCGAACTTCGGTTACCTTTGTGGCAGGAAAGCCGCTACGTTCAGCGTGTTCTTGAATGTATGCCTCATTATCGGAAATGTAAATACAGAATGTCTTATTGCCAGCGACATAGGAATGTTCCCATTGAATATTTTTCTGCTCTGATTTCATTTCGGCTAAGACGCTATTAGATTTTTTCGCGGCTTCACGCAGAGCTTCACGTTCAGCTGAGCCGATTTCTGGAATGTCGCGTTCGATTACATATCTTGGCATGGTAGTTCCCCTTTGTATTATGGATTTTTTTATTGCTTAACGAGTTGTAGGATTACTTTTTATATTATTTTTTAATGAAATTACTTTAACTGTATTATTTTTTTTTATCAATCTAAAACATTCACGTTTTTGCCAAATGTTCTCGGGTTGGTTGTGATGCTTTTAACAGCGTTATTTCAACAAGCCAAAACATTTTTATGCTTTTTTCACTTTCACCCTGTGGTATTGTTTTAAAAGTTAATTATCAAAAGGTTAAAGAAATAGAAATTTCAAAAGCCTAATAGTGAATTCCACATACTTTATAAAGCCCAAATAATGATGAAAATTTTAATTTATATATTATCACTAGTGCTCGCGCTTGCTGTATTGGGGCTATTTGTTCTTAAGCAGCCTAACGGTGAACCTTGGCTTTCAATAGATGCTTTTTTATCTAGCACTTTAGAAATTGAAGATAAAGTTAACCTAGTAACAGGTAAACTTAACAACGTTTATAAGAAGATTACATCGCAAAAAAGTGATGATATTAAAGTTTACCGCTGGAAGGATGCAGATGGAAATTGGAGTTATTCAGATAAACCCAATGAAATGAGCAATAGTCAAGAATTAATCCTAAACCCTGATGATGTAATGGTGATACCGTCGTTTGATGCTAGTACTATAAATCAGCCAGAATCTAAGACGGATAAAAGCGAGGCCAAAGCATCACCAAGCAATGAATCTAACTCACCGAGTAAAGTGTTAGATGTGTTTAAAGAAGCAAACAATGTGCAGAAAATTATGGATGATAGGCAACAAACGTTGTCAAAAGCCATTGAAGAAAGCTCTGGTTAATTATGCTACCATCTTCGGCTGAAATAGATGTCATCGATGCAATTAATTTTTTAATGTGCTTTATCAAACATATATACTTCAAGCTATTGGTTATATTGTTGTTTGTTAAAGTATTAGTTAGATATTTTTAAACCAAGCACACCAGCAAAAATCAAACAAAAGTAAAATAATTGTTGAAATGAAAGCGGTTGCTCAAAAAAGTAATGATTTATGATTGAAATGGATGACGCGCCTATTGCTAACCAAACCAGATAAGCGTGGCTAATGGGAATATCTTTTATTGCGATTGAAAACAACACTAGGCTTAGTGTCATTGATAAAACAGCCAATAAAACATAAGGGATATTTGTAAAAGAGTTAGATTTTTGAATACCAACTAACCAGCCTGCTTCTAAAATTCCAGCAAGAAATAAGATAAACCAACTCATGTAAACACCCTATTAAATATAGGGGTCGTCCCCTGAAAAATAGAGTGGTGAGGTCGTCCTCACATCGATACTGATTTAATACCGTTGAACCTTAGCAAAGAAAATTTAAAAAGTGAAATTACTTTATTCTCATTTTTTAATTGAAGGGGTAATGAACAAAAATATTGTCAATCATTGTTTCCAATTTACTTTTTTCATTACTTATTTTGGCAAAGGTTCGCAATCCTGCAATTTGAATTTGAACATGTATGGCAAGATCTTTACTATTTTTGTCTTTGTTGATTTCTCCCATGGCTTGACCTTGTTCAATTAGCTTTATAAATTCACTCGCTATTTCGTTCATGTAAGTTTTTGTTGTATCAATTAAATCTTGATTATCTTCGGTTAACTCACTAATTGTTTTAGATAACATACACATACCGTTAGGTGAATCCTTTGCGGTATCGACAACTTGAATTTTTATAAATGCCTTCAATACTTCTGTAGGCGATTTATATTTAGCTTTTAGGTTTTCAAGTTGTGTAAGTGCTATATCGGCATAGTTTCTTAATGCTTCTTTAAATAATCCATCTTTGCTACCAAATGCGGCATAAATACTACCAGGGCGCATATCTATTTCAGTTTGTAAATTACGCATTGATGTTGCATGAAACCCTTTTTTCCAATAAAGATTGGTTGCTTTATCGATTACCTTTTGGCGATCAAATTTCGCTGGTTTGGCCATGATATTACCTTTAAAAAGCATTCTTTGAACAATCGTTCAATTATAGGGAGTTCTTCTTTTAACGTAAAGATAAAACATTTGAACGATCGCTCAAATTAATGTTGAGCGTTCGTTCAATTTTATATATAGTTCACTTCTATTTGAGAGAAGCCTGTATTATTTTTAGTTAGACTTTGGTAAATACGCATAGGAGTTATGAATATGAAAAATCAATATAAACCACCTGAAGTATGGACTCACGACGCGGAAAATGGCGGGAAGTGGGCGAGTATAAATCGTCCTATTTCAGGGGCTACGCATGAGAAAACTTTACCCGTTGGCAAACATGCTCTTCAGCTTTATTCCATGGGCACGCCTAATGGTCAAAAAGTTACCATTATGTTGGAAGAGTTATTAGCGTTAGGTAAAGACGCTGAGTACGATGCTCATATGATAAGAATTGCGGAAGGTGAACAATTTTCTTCAGGTTTTGTTGCTATTAACCCTAATTCAAAAATTCCCGCATTAGTTGATCGATCAATTGACGACACTGCGGCCATTTTTGAGTCTGGCTCTATACTTGTTTATCTTGCTGAAAAGTTTGGCACGTTATTGCCAAAAGACGGATTTAAACGTGTAGAGGCGCTTAATTGGTTATTTTGGTTGCACGGTTCGGCACCCTACTTAGGTGGTGGTTTTGGTCACTTCTATGCGTATGCACCCGAAAAATTTGAGTATCCAATCAATCGCTTTACTATGGAAATCAAACGTCAATTAGATTTATTAAACAAGCAATTCGAAAAGAATGAGTTTATTGCTGGCGATGAATTAAGTATTGCTGATATTGCCGTATGGCCTTGGTATGGGAATCTAGTTTTGGGTAATCTTTACGATGCAAAAGACTTCCTCAATGTAAATGAGTATGAGCACGTGCAACGGTGGGCGAAAGCCATGTTAGCTCGTCCTGCGGTTCAACGAGGTGCGATTGTTAATCGAACTTGGGGTAATGAGTGGGAACAACTTGAAAATCGTCATAGTGCTGAAGATATTGATAACGTTTTAGCGTTAAAGCCTGAGTAGTAAGCTATTTATTGTGCACAATAGTTAAGTTTTAAAGGATTCAATATGAGTGAAAAATTAAATTAGACATCATTTCAGATGTTGTTTGCCCATGGTGTATTGTCGGTTATACGCATTTAGCTGCGGCTATCGCCGAGTTAGGCTTGCAAGATAAAGTAGAAATTGAATGGCAACCTTTTGAACTTAACCCTGATATGCCTGCTGAAGGTGAAGAGTTACGCACCCATGTGGCGAGAAAATATGGTTCATCGAAAGCGGATAGTGATCGTGCAAGAGAAACGATTACACAAGCGGGTGCTCAACCCCAAGAAACATTCAAGCAAGTGCTGCAGGAATTAACAGCGTGCTAGATGTGATGTTGCATCCCACATTTGCTGAAGAAAACACGGCAGGAATCGTGAATAAAATAATTCCTGCCAGTAAATGCCCCTGATTCACCTTCTTTTAACAGCGCAAAGATTTGGGATTCTGTAAATCGTTTGTTTTTCATCATTATTTTCCGTTGCTTTTAGTGTAACGGAAAATTTTATTAAATCGATTCTGATTTTACGGAAGGGTTACAGGAGCATTATGAAGTACTCTTTTTATATTGACGCCAAAAGTCACAATTCTTGCTGGGAGCACCGATTTAGGAAGAGGGAAGCTAATTTGACTTTGGTAAGTTTGAGTTGATTGATCATATAATATATCGCTTATATGTATCTCATTAGCTCCATGAGGATTAATGAATTTTGGCTCATCTCCTTGGTATAAGTCTGTTGTCGCTTGGCTTACGGCAAGGGTATAACCATCAGAATCCATTACTAAAATTTCAGTAATAGTGTTGTTAGAGTTGTTTTGTAAATCAGCCAAAAATTTACTTAGTTTAGAATTAATTATAAAGTCGTACAAACCTCCTTGCTCGCCGTTAACTTCGGCATTCCATCTATGATCTAGAGTTTCATAAGCATTTTTAATTAGTTCCTCTTTTAGTAAGGTAACTGGGTGCAAATGTAAATAATTTGCCACTTTTGTAAAGTAGTCTTCTGAATAGGTTTTTAATAACTGTTTTTCGTTGTTTGTTAACCGATGAGATATAGGCGCACAAACAAAAATGAATTGGTTGAATTGATCAATTAAATTTGGGTGGTTGGCTAATATTTTATTTGAAAAAACTAAGTGCTCTGATTCATACCGAATAAATAGCCAATGACTTTCTACCGATGCTAAAGTATTTTGAAAATATTTACTTGTATTTATTAAGTTTTTGTCAAAAATAAACGCATCAACTCTTCCCATTTTAAACATATCGAATAATTGTTTTTGTGTACTAACAAGTACATTAATTTCATAATTATTTTCAATAAGCCAAAAGTGTTCAGGGCTTCCTCTTACCGTGCCAATTAACTTTTTATTTGAAATTAACTGAGTGTTATCTATTTTGAAGTTTGACAACCAGTACCATTTTCTAATGGAAACGGGCAAAGTTTTATTATCGTTTTCATTATCTGAATAATTAACAGGAAATACACCATCAATCGTATTTTTTTGTAATTCAACTAATGCTCTTTCTAAGGGATATATAGCAAAAGAAACATCTACGTTGAGTTTATTGAATATACACTCCATTGTATTTATGGACAGACCTTTTACGGTATTATCCTTTACCTGTAAATACGGTGGAGAGCTATAAGTACCAATAAAAAATTTGGAATGTTCATTGGCTGAAGCATTGGTAGTTATTATAAGTGCTAGCGCCAATAATATTAAATTTTTCACTCCACTTTAAACCTATCAACACCATCTTTAATATTTTGTGCTAATAATTGTATTTGACTAGAGGCATCATTTGTATCTAAAGATATTTCTTTTGTGACTATTATTTGTTCATTTAAGTCATGTAAATTTCGATTGATTTCGTCAGTAACTGCTGTTTGTTCTTCTGTGGCTGTTGCCGTTTGAATTGACATGTCGCTAACGGTAGTCACACTAGTTAAAATGTTTTCCAACGATAGCTCTGTATCTTTAGATAGCTCAACTGTGCTTGCTACCTTGCTAAAGCCATCATCTATTTGTTTTACAACCTTGCTCACCCCAGACTGTAATGATTCAATCATTCCTTGAATACTGTCGGTTGACTCTTGTGTTTTTTGAGCAAGTGAGCGTACTTCATCAGCAACAACAGCAAAACCACGGCCTTGATCGCCAGCCCTAGCAGCTTCAATTGCAGCATTTAATGCTAATAAATTAGTTTGATCAGCAATCCCTCTGATAACATCCAATACACCTGAAATATTGAGAGAGTCTTCTGATAATTTTTTTGTTCCAGTAGAGGCATCTTCAATTGTAGAATAAAGTTGTTCTATTTGAGTAACTGATTCTCCTATTTTGGTTACTCCTTCTTCAGAAAATTGCATAGCATTTTTAGTTTCCTCTGCTGTTCTAAGTGCTATATTTGCTAACTCTTTTGTCGACATACTCATTTCATGTACAGCACTAACAATCATGTCTGACGCTGTATTTTGGGATTCCGCTACGTGTTGTCCTTTTTTAGCAGATGTTTTTAATATATCACTACTAGACGATAGCTGGGTAACATCATGTCTGATGTCTAAAATTAGCCCTTTTAAGCTATCAATAAACATATTAAATGCTTTACCAAGCTCTCCAATTTCATCATTTTGTTTTGTTATAATTTTATTTGTTAAATCACCACCGCCAGAGGTTATATCGTTGATACCATCTTTGATCTCGTTCAATCTTTTTATTAATAGTCTTTGGCTAAGTAGCGAAGAGATTATTGTTAATACAATAACAACTAATGCAATAGTCATTGTTACCGCTTTAAAGTGACGGTTTGCTTCTTCAATTTCTGCTTTTAATAACCCTGCTTTTTTAAATGCACTTTCACCTGCTTGGTCATATAGTTCTCTTAAGGTTGAAAAAAGTTTTTTTGAGTCGCCATTTGCCATAGCTATTGCATCGTTATTATTACCATTATTTTTCATCAAAATAACTTTTTTAACTTCATCAAACCAACGCTGGTAACGACTATCAAAACTATTTAAGGAGTTGAGAACATCAGGATAGTCTTTCATTAATTCTCTATATTTATTAAAACGCTCTTTCGCTTGCTTAGCATTTTCATGTATATCATCAATGAAGGTTGTTGAGGCAGAAGTAGAATTTACCAGTTGTATTTCTGCAACCCTTGCCTGATATAAGTCTCTGTCGGCGTTTAATACGGCATTTATTGCAGGCATAAATTTTTCAGGGAACACATTCGCATTAGTTTCTAGCTTGCTTGTTAATAGGAAATTAGCGTATGTAACTGCGATTAGGGCGATTAGGGCAATAGCTAAAGGAATAGAATATTTTATTTTTATACTGAGGTTGTTAAACATATACAATTGATTTCTAGGTAAATATATTAATAATTATTAGCTTGTTTATCTCTATAAAGCAATAATTTTTGACAATTATCAAAATTAATTAAACGGTTAAGATAAATGTGAGGTTACTTGAACTAGAATACCCATAACACAAGAAAGGTTAAGTTTTTTGTAAGTATTTGATTTTTATTTTTTTGTTGATGGGAGATTACATGACTTTATTTTAATTTAAATTTTTTGATTAGGTTAATTGTCAATGATGAATCACCCGCCTTTGAACTAATAGATAGATAGCCTGTGATGCAAGCCAAGACGAGTGAGGGGAAGCTACAGTATTATAATTATCAATGAATAATCTGTTACTCATCATTAAAAACGAAAGGGTTAACCATCAAATTTTTTCATCACAAAAAATGCACCAACAATCATGAAAGCGACTGAAATATTACACAAAGATATTGTCAATGCCTACCCTGAAATCCATAAAATTCGGTTAAATACCTTATTTACTTTTGTTCGCTCAGGTTTGCGTGACACTTATTATTTGATACGAGTTATTTATAAGAGTGGTATGCCGGTCAAAGTTACTGTTAATCTAAATGACAGTAATAGTTTTATTGAGGCTGGCTAGTTTGTTATACTCGCCGTCTTAAATTTCATAGGAACTAACCAGTTGTTAACTTTTTTACGTTTTATTTTGATGTCTATTGTTTTTTTATCTATTTGTATTATTTCATGTTTTTATTGTTTATTAAGACCTTTTCATCGAGATAATGTTTATCATACTTCAAAGTATTTAGGTAAGATTACTAAGCTTCTTGGTTTGGGTGTTGAGGTTAGAGTACCTAATTCAATTAAAAATATAGGTCCAGTGATCTACGTTGCTAATCATCAAAGTAATTATGATGTGTTTACTGTTGCTAATGCTGTACAACCTGGAACAGTGACGGTAGGTAAAAAAAGTTTAAAATGGATCCCTATTTTTGGCCAAATGTATTGGTTAACAGGTAACATATTAATTGATCGTAAAGACACAAATAAGGCCATGGGCACTATGAGTGTTACGGTAGATAAAATTATTAAAAATAAACTTTCTGTTTGGATGTTTCCAGAGGGAACTCGTAGTAAAGGGCGTGGTCTTTTACCGTTTAAAACTGGTGCATTTCGTACTGCGATGAAAGCGAATGTACCCATTGTTCCTATTTGTGCGAGTAGCCAAGGAGAGGCTTTTAGTTTGGGCCGTTGGAACAACGGAAAAATGATTATAGAACTGTTAGACCCTGTTTACATGCCTGAAGATAAAAGCGTTACTGCGCGTAATCTTACAGACCAAGTACATGCGTTAATGAAAGCTAAAATCAGTCAACTTGACGAAGAAGTAGCAAAAGGTAAATAAAATGATTAATGAAGAATTACAACAATGGTTTGAACATACTGATGCACTTGTTGGCGAGTTATTAGAAGATGGTACTAATGAAGAAGTTTATCATACTATTGAGCATCACTTTGCAAGTGAAAATTTTGATTTACTAGAAAAAACCGCTATTGCTGCATTTAAATTAGGTTTTGAAATTGAAGAACCTGAAGAGGCAGAGCTTGAAAATGGTGATAAAGTATTTGCCTTTGATATTGTTACTGAGCAAATGCTAAATGCCGAGTTACTTAAAGCTGAAACAAAAAAAATGTTTGAACTTGCTCAACAATGCAAAGTGGATTACGACGGCTGGGGAACCTATTTCGAAGAATAGTACTTTTACATAGGCTAGATAAATACTAAGCCTATGTAATGTTTACAGTAACCCCTTCCTTACAATCGACAAAACCTGCTAAATAAAATACACTAGTGGTCATACCTTATTTGTGTTTTTAGAGAAAATTATATGGCAGTTGTAATTAGTGGTACGGGGTTATTCACTCCTCCTGAAAGTATTTCAAATGATGAATTGGTTTCTTGTTTTAATACTTATGTTGATCAATTCAATCAAGATAATGAGCAAGCAATTGCTAACGGGGAAGTAGCGCCCCTATCCCATTCAAGTAGTGCCTTTATTGAAAAAGCGTCAGGTATTAAAAGTCGCTATGTTATGTCTAAAGAAGACATATTGAATGTTGATGTAATGAGACCAACCTTTGTTGAACGACCAAACGATACGTTATCATTACAGGCGGAAATTGGCGTTGCTGCGGCAAAACAGGCAATAGCAGCTGCTAATAAAACAGCAGCGGATATTGATTTAGTTATTGTTGCTTGTGCGTATACTCAACGTTCTTACCCTGCTATGGCTATTGAAATACAGCAAGCACTTGGTTGTGCAGGTTGGGGTTTTGATATGCTAGTAGCATGCTCGGCTGCAACGTTTGGTATTATCAATGCCGCTAATGCTGTTCGTAGTGGTACCGCAAAAACGGTACTAGTGATTAACCCTGAAGTATTAACCCCACAAATTAATTACCGAGACCGAGACAGTCACTTTATTTTTGGTGATGTTGCTACAGCCTCTATCATTGAAGATGAATCTACCGCGACGGGTGAGCATCAATTTAAAATTATTGCTGAGCAACCTATTACGGAGTTTTCTAATAATATTCGTAGCAATATTGGTTATATGAATCAATGTAGCCCAGAAACGGCAAAAAATGTTGATAAGTACTTTATCCAACAAGGACGTAAGGTATTTAAAGAAGTATTACCTATGGTGTCTAATTTAATTGCTTCGCAAATGGAAAAAATTAATTTAGCACCTGAAGATATAAAGCGTTTATATTTACATCAAGCTAATATTAATATGAATAATTTTATTGGCAAAAAAGTTTTAGGACGTGATCCAAGCCCTGAAGAAGCGCCCATTATTCTCGATGAATATGCAAATACTAGTTCTGCGGGTTGTATTATTGCGCTACATAAACACCATCAAGGGTTTAGTTCAGGCGACAAGTCAGTATTGTGTTCATTTGGTGCTGGTTATTCGGCTTGTTGTTTAATACTTGAATATGTGTAAATAACGGATATGAATTATCGCTTTAAATAGATTTAAATAAGCAAGAATAAAAAGCCAAGAATAAAAAAAGCCACACTTGAGTAATCATTTGTGGCTTATTATTTGTTGTGAATTATCTAAATCTTTTAATTCAAGTGTTATCCAAAAAATTGATTAAAGAATAATTTAATATAATCTACAATTTTTGAGAAGAAGCTACCTTCATTTACTTCTTGTAATGTTACCAATGGGTATTGAGCAACGTCTTCGCCTTCAAGTTGTAAGAATAATGTACCAACAACCGTACCTTTAGCGATTGGTGCAGTTAATTGTTGGTCTAATTCAAAGGTAGCTTTTAAGTTTTTACGTTGACCACGAGGAATGGTAATAGGGGTCTCTACTAATATTCCTAAATCAACTTCTTCCTTATCACCCATCCAAATTCGGTTGGTCGCAAATTTTTCGCCTGCTGTATAAGGAGTATAGGTTTCGAAAAAACGGAAGCCATAATTGAGTAATTTTTTGCTTTCCACTTTACGAGACCTTTCGCTTTCTGTACCCATAACTACGGTTACAAGACGCATATCACCCTTAGTTGCTGAGGTAACTAAGCTATAACCTGCGTTAGATGTATGGCCAGTTTTCATGCCATCTACATTTAAGCTTTTATCCCATAATAACGAGTTACGGTTATATTGCTTTATCTTGTTGTAGGTAAAAGACTTTTGTTTATAAATAGCATATTCATTTGGCACTTCACGGATAATTGCGCTAGCTAAAACAGCCATATCACGAGGTGTGGTCATATGAGCAGAGCTATCTAAGCCGTGACTATTTTCAAAGAATGAACTCGACATGCCAAGTTGTTCTGCATGAGCATTCATTAAGTCGGCAAAAGCGCTTTCACTGCCAGCAATATGTTCAGCCATTGCGACACAGGCATCGTTACCTGAAGCAACGATAATTCCTTGATTTAGTAAGTTAACAGGTACTTCTGTACCTACTTCAATAAACATTTTTGATGAATCTGGAAAGTTTTTCGCCCAAGCATTTTCGCTAATTGTTACTTTGTCATCATTAGAAATATTGCCGCTTTCTAATTCTTTTCCGATGATATAGCTCGTCATCATTTTGGTTAAACTTGCAGGGGCTAATTGCATATCGGCATTTGTTTCTGCAATGACCTTACCCGTAGTGAAATCAATTAGAATATAACCTTTAGCATTAATTTGCGGAGCATCAGGAATAATAGTTGCGGCGTAACTAATAGGTGCTATTACTAGAGCCGTGCTTAATAAAGATGTTGTTACCATCTTTATTAATTTATGTGCAATTTTTTGTGACCGTTTGGATGTTTTTAATAGCATAATTATTTAATAGTGAAATGAATAGAATAATGAATTTAAGGTAAACCGTTGAAAGTATACCATCTCTGATTTACTTGGCTATGGTTGATGTGAAGTTAATTGTAAATATTAACTTCAATAACTTAACTAAGCTGCTTGAATGGCGATTGCACGTTATAATTTTCTTAAGTAGGCATTGGGGTAATTGCCCTGTTTTAGTTCTTGTAACAAATTATTGAGGGTTGTGGTATTAAGAATAGGGCCTATTTGAATACGATAAATGCCATCTTTTTCAGGGTAATTTACTGTTTGAGCATGTTTTTCAGCAAGTGTTTTAGCTGTTTCTTTGGCAAATTCTTGCTTGCTTGTTGCAAAAACTTGAATGTAATATTTTTCTTGGTTGGGTGCTTGATTTGATTTTATATCTGTTATTGTGTCGGTTGAAGGCACAGAATGTTTTTTCTTTTCAGTTTCTGAATTTGTTAATGGGGTCGTCTTATTAAATTCAGTAATGGCGGTGATTTTTACTTTTGCAGTGCCTGCTTTTAGCATATCAAGCTTATAAGCAGCGCTGTAAGATAAGTCTATAATTCTATTTTCATGAAAAGGGCCGCGATCATTAGCACGAACAATAACCGACTTATTATTAGCAAGATTAGTTACTTTTAAATACGTTGGCAGGGGCAAGTTTTTGTGTGCCGCACTCATGGCGTACATATCATAAATTTCGCCGTTTGATGTTAAATGTCCATGGAACTTTCTTCCGTACCATGAGGCAATGCCTGTTTGTTCAAACCCTTGTGCACTATTTAATACTTTATAATCAATTCCACGTACACGGTAATTTTTATTACCGCCTCTACTATAAGGTTCTGCACGGGCTATCGCATCTTTAAGCTCACTTTCGTTTGGTAGTCGGCTTGGTATGCTATCGTTCGCATGTTTATAGCGTCCTGTGCTACAGGCACTTAAAAGTGTGAGAAAATAGATAATGAAAATTAATTTAAGCATTGAGTTAATTAGTACAAGTTAGCCATTTGTTAACGTTAAATATGAAAGCGCCGATGTGTTCCTACAGCCATTAGCATGCCAAACCCTGCAAGTAATGTCACCATTGATGTACCACCATAACTAACTAAAGGCAGTGGTACCCCAACTACAGGCAGTAAACCTGATACCATACCAATATTTACAAACACATAAACAAAAAAAGTTAAGGTTATGCTACCCGCTAATAATTTAGTAAATGCATGTTGGGCATTTACTGCAATATATAATCCGCGCATTACAATAAATAGGTATACTGCAAGTAGAATACTTACACCAATTAAGCCAAATTCTTCACTAAAAACGGCAAAAATAAAATCAGTGTGACGTTCTGGTAAAAATTCAAGTTGTGATTGCGTTCCTTGTAGCCAGCCTTTTCCATCAATTCCTCCTGAACCAATTGCAATTTTAGATTGAATAATATGATACCCTGAACCGAGGGGGTCTTGTTCTGGATTTAAAAATGTCATGACACGTTGTCTTTGATAATCTTTCATCAAAAACATCCATAAAATGGGTGCAAAAGCTGAAGCTAAACCAGCACATATACCAATTAATTTCCAACTGGCTCCAGCCAAAAAAATAACAAAAATTCCTGAACAGGCAATTAACAACGATGTGCCTAAATCTGGTTGTTTAGCAATAAGTAATGTTGGAACCAACAGTAAAATAAAAGCAAAAATAATAGTTGATAATTTTACAGGTAAGCTACTTTGGCTAACAAACCAAGCGATCATAATAGGCACAATTAATTTCATAATTTCTGAGGGTTGAAACTTCATAAAACCTAAGTCTAACCAGCGTTGTGCTCCTTTACCAACATGACCAAATAGCAATACAGCAACCAACATTAAAATACCTAATACAAATACTGGTACGGCCCACTTTCGATAGGATAGTGGTGGAATTTGAGCAATTACAACCATAACAATAAGCGCTATACCTAATCGAATAGCTTGACGGTAAACAATATCTAAATTTTGTCCTCCAGCACTATAGACGATAAATAAACCCAGTGCCATCAGCGATAATATGCCCAGTAATAAGGGCAAATCAATATGCAATTTTTGCCAAAGGCTACGAGCTTTTTGTTCGTCTTGACCTCTATTACCCATTATTCTGCCTCAATGTTTGTTGTGGTTGTATTATGTGACGGGTGAGGATGCTGGTGTACATTGGCATTGTCTGAGTTATCGTCATTTGAACTAGCATAGTCTAAGCTAGAGGTTATGACTCTATTGCCAAAATATTGATCCATAATTTGTCTTGCAACAGGCCCCGCATTGGTACCACCGCCACCTTTCGATACATTTTCTATTGCCACGGCAACAACAATTTCAGGTGCATTAAAGGGCGCAAAAGCAATGAACATTGCATTATCTCGTTTGTTTTCTTGAATGGCTTTTGCATCATATTTTTCATCTTGCTTAATACGCGCAACTTGGGCTGAACCCGTTTTACCAGCAGCGTCATACTTTGATCCTTTAAACGGTGTATAGGCCGTAGCGCCAACTTGTTGTACAGTGCGATGCATAGCATTGAGAATTAAGTCCCAGTTTTTTTCTTGTTTTAACACTAAAGGGGCTTGTTCTTCATAAATAATTTCTTCGGTTGATGCTTCGTCATCACTCGAACCAGGTAACATAGTTGATTTTAGCAAGTGTGGTACCTTTCGCTTACCACGGTTTACTAAAGTCGTTAGTGCTTGAGTTAGCTGTAAAGGGGTTACTGTCCAATAACTTTGCCCTATACCAACTGATAACGTTTCCCCTGTATACCAAGACTTATTATAGCGAGCGCGTTTCCATTCAATACTAGGCATAATTGCTTTGCTTTCTTCATGAATATCAATACCCGTGTAATCCCCAAAACCAAAGCGCTCCATCATGGTGCTAATTTTAGTTATGCCAAGTTTAAAAGCTAAATCGAAGAAATAGATATTACAAGATTGCTCAATAGCTCTATTTAAATCTACCCAGCCATGACCCCATTTTTTCCAATCTCGGTATTTATTCGGTAAACCTTTTAGCTGATACCAACCTGGATCCCAAATTTTTGTTTCAGGGGTTATTACTTCTTCTTCTAGGCCGGTTAACGCTAAGAAGGGTTTTACTGTTGAGGCAGGAGGGTAACCTTGTACGCTTCGATTAATGAGCGGGAGATCTTTTGAGTTACGTATTTTTTGCCAGTTTTTGTTACTAATGCCATGCACAAATAAATTACCGTCATAACTTGGATTTGAATACATAGCTAAAACCCCACCAGTGCGCGGATCCATAGCAACAACTGCTCCGCGCTTTCCTGATAATGCCCGTTTAGCAATCATTTGTAGTTCAATATCTAAAGTTAAGGTTAAATCTTTACCTGGTGTTGGTGGTGTGTAATCTAACGTTCGAATGATTCTACCTTGGTTATTAATTTCAACTTCTTGATGTCCTATTTTGCCATGTAAAATATCTTCGTAAAACTTTTCAATGCCTAATTTGCCTATATCGTGGGTTGCAGCGTAGTTTTCAGATTTTCCATCTAGCTCAAGTTGATTGGCATCTTTTCTGTTTATTCGAGCAACATAACCTAAGGTATGCGTGGTTAACTTACCAAAGGGATAGTATCGCTTTAAACGTGCATCAACAAAAATACCAGGGAATTTGTGTTGATTAACAGAAAAAATTGCTACTTGCTGTTCACTTAAGCGAGGGTGCAACTCAATTTGCTTGAAACGCCGTTTACGTTTTACTGAATTAAAAAACTTTTCTTGCATGTCTGTACTGATGTCAAGTAAGTCACTAATGTTAGTCACGCTTTCTTGCAAGTTTTTAGTCTGCTCTGGAATAACGGCTAAGCTATAAATAGGTTTATTATCGGCCAGAATCACCCCATTACGATCATAAATAAGGCCGCGATTAGGTGCTACAGGTAATAGTTTAATACGATTTGAATTTGATCGCGTTTGGTATTTTTCATAAGACGCTATTTGCAGTGAGTAGAGGTTACTAAACAACACCAGTACAAGTACGATTACGCCTACGAATGTGATAAAGGTGCGGCGTGCAAATAAATTTGCCTCTGCGCTGTGATTACGGATAATAACGCGACGAACAGCCACTAAGAGTTAACCTTTGTAAATAAAATCTTCACCATCGCAAATAAATTAGCCTTGACATTCATACAACAACAGAGATTATAAATGATAACACGAAGGGGAGTCACTAGTTATTCTCTATGATACGGGTGGTTATTATTAACGCTCCAAGCGCGATATAAGCTTTCGGCAATAAGTACTCTAACCATAGGATGTGGTAAGGTTAGTGGTGATAAAGACCATTTTTGTTCGCTGGCATTAATACAAGCAGGTGATAAACCTTCAGGCCCACCTACGAGTAAAGCTACATCGCGGCCATCTAATTGCCAACGTTCAAGTTGCATAGCAAGTTGAGGGGTATCCCAGGGGTTACCTTCTACTTCTAATGTAACTATTCTATTACCTTTAGGAATTGCACTCAGCAATTGGTCGCCTTCTTTTTCTAAAATACGTGAAATATCGGCATTTTTTCCTCGTTTACCTGCTGAAATTTCTACTAATTCAAATGATAAATCACGTGGAAATCGACGAGAATATTCGTTAAAACCTTGGGTAACCCAAGTAGGCATTTTAGTGCCAACGGCATATAAAGTTAGTTTCATAAATTAATTTTCTACGCCTTACAGAGATAATTATTAGTATCTATTTATTATCATTAAGAGTAATGATACAGCATTTCGAATTTAACGCCCGCAGACGAGAACATATACTGCATGGATGCAGTTAGTTAGAGAATGTTATCCTGTTTACGTACTAAAGCAAAAACCGTAGTTTATACGATTAAAATCTTGGCATTGAATTTTTATTTTTAATTAGTTACGCAACGGTGATTGTTTTTTATACTAAAAATTATATTAATTTTCAGCCCATAATTGTTCTAAGTTATATTTATCGCGCTGTTCATCTGTCATCACATGCACAATAATATCGCCTAAATCTACTAATGCCCATTCACCTATGTCATTTCCTTCCATTCCGCGTGGCTCAGAACCAGCAGCACGACATTCAATTGCTACAGATTGTGCAATAGACTTTACATGACGGTTTGAATTGCCTGAGCAGATAACCATATAGTCAGCAAAACTCGCTTTGTCGCTAATATGAAGAGAAATGATGTCTCTGCCTTTCATATCTTCAAGTTTTTCAATAACAAAATTCTTTAATTCTTCAGTTTGCAAGGTGTTCATCCTAGTGTCAGGTTTATGGTTTAATTTGGGTGCAAATTGCTGATAATCACAGCGTAAAATTTGCGATAAAGTAATAAGTAACAATTAGTCACTTATTCACTAATTTAATATTGGTTCAGCATAAGTGCGTAATAATAACACTTTTTAACATGATGGTTAACGGTAAAGCTGATTTTTGTTAATAAAATCGAATACTTTTGATGAAAGTAGGTGCGTACAATTTTTTCTGTGAAGTAAACGTTGTCTGATTTCACTTGATGATAAGTTAATATCTAACAAATTTTCACTATTGGGTAGGCTATTTGGCAGTAGTAATATTCCACCCGAACTCATATTTTGTAATGTCTTTACGTTTTCAACTTTGTGTTTTTCTAGCAATAATTGAGTTGTATTATCAATTGTTGTTAATTGATAATTTGGGCGAGTGTTAACGACCAAATGACAAAGCGATAAAATTTCTTTATATTTGTGCCAACGAGTGAAGGTTAACAATGAGTCTAGCCCCATGATGAAATGTAAGCGTGAGTTGGGGTATGAATGTGATAATTCTTTTAGGGTATCAACTGTGAAAGAATAACCATCTCGTGTGAGTTCTCGTTCATCACAATGCAGTAAAGGCTCATCATCACAGGCTAATTTAACCATGGCTGCCCGTTGTGTGGCACTGACGTTGGGAGTGTTTTTGTGTGGCGGAATGCTTGCTGGAATTAATAAAACCTTTTCTAATGAAAGATGCTCTGCAACGGCTTTTGCAGGTAAGGTATGCCCTAGGTGAATAGGATTAAATGTTCCGCCTAAAATTCCAATGTTATTCACAACTATTTGCTCTTAAATATTAATTATTATGGGGATATTTAAACGATATTTAAACGATATTTAATATTAACCGTAGTTAAGTGAAAAATGTTGCATTGTTTCACCATGATAAAGTGTTACACAAAGATCGGCTAATAAAATAAAAGCATTAAATTCACTGTTGGTTTTGCTGAGTAAATCAATATCTGCTAGTCGTGATATGGCTTGCTTGATATTTTTAAGCGAAATGTGGGTAAGGGCATGCTGATATAAAGGTTTGCGTTTATCCCAAATGCGATATTCTTTATAAATATCATTGAGCGTTTTACCCTGTGCTATTTTGTCTAGCATGGCATACAGTTGATTCATTTCTTTGTGGAATACCCAAATTACTTGTCCTAGGGCTGTGCCCTCCTGCTGTAATTGGTCTAACATTGCGATACATTTTTTACAATTACCCATTAATAAGGCATCAATAATTTGAAAGGGATTAAATTTTGCTTGTTTAATAACTAATTGCTCAGCGGCCTGTAAACTGATTGGCTGATTTTGAGGAAATAGCAAAGACAGCTTTTGTAACTCTTGTGCTAAAGCGGGTAAGTTGCCCTCGAACAGTTCTATTAATAATAAGGATAACTCGGGCGCTAGATTTACATTGAAATATCTGGCTTGGCTTTGCAACCAACGAGGTAAGCTTTGAACGTCAATGTCGTATATAGGTACATAGCAACCTAGTTGCATTAAGGTTTTGAACCATTTTCGGTTAGCACTTGGGCCGTCAAGTTTAGGGCCGTGGAGTATAAAAATTACATCCTGAAGTGCTGTATTTTTCTCAAGTATTTCACTTAAAGCGAGTAAGGCTTTGTTGCCACTATCACCTATTTTTATCGTGGTAAATTCAACTTCGATAATACGCTGACTAGCAAATAAGCTCATAGACTGATATTCGTCCATCAACTGTTGCCAGTCAAATTTATTATCGCTACTAAAACGGATAATTTCGCTAAAACCTTGTTGTTGAGCATGGTTTTTTATTTGGGCTAAACTATCATTTTTTTGCCATGGTTCATCACCAAACACTAACCATACAGGTTTAAAGCCTTGCGATAAGGTTTGCTGTAGTTTGTTATGGTAAATTTTCATGGATGCCTTATGCTATGTAAATATAAACAGTTAATTGTTAGCGTTGGATCCTCGCCATATCGCGTAAAATCTTATCAGCGGCTGATTGTCTCATTTCTCTGAGTAGTAATGATAATTCTCGAGACTTTGCCAATGCTAAATTAGGATCATCTTGATAATCACGGTTTAGTTCGAAACGAAAATTTTGTGGTTCTTCAATAGGGTCACCGTCTTTCGGTGCGAAACGTAATTGGTAATTTACGGTGTAAATTAATTCATATTCCGCCACTTGCCCGTTTTCAAATACAGATAAGGTTCTTCTATCAAGTTTATCTGACATTATGCGTAGTTCAGGTGCTTGAGCATTTTTATGTTTTAGCACATTAACTTGGTTGCGAGATAGGTGCTGCTTAACTAAACGCGTTAATTCTCCATGAACATCACTGGAACTCACGTACAATGTTTGTAATTCATCGCTAAGTAAATAATCACCGCGCAGGTGAAATCCGCAACCTCCTAACCAGCTTGCTAGGAGTATAACGAGGTAAATACGACGAGTTTGTCTCGTCATATTTACGCTGACACGGTGCTTTGATGATAAGAGCATATTAGTTAGCCACAATGTTCAATAATTTCCCTGGAATATAAATAACTTTACGAATAGTGTTGCCGTCAGTAAATTTCAACACATTTTCATCATTTAAACCTAAGGCTTCAACGGTTTCTTTAGTGGCATCAGCTGCTACAGTTATTTTCGCGCGCAATTTACCGTTAACTTGCACAATAATCAGCTTTTCATCTTCAACTAATGCACTTTCATCAACAATTGGCCATTGTGCATTTTCAACCGTAGTATCTGTGTCGTTGCCTATTTGTTGCCACAAATAATGGCACATATGCGGTGTGATTGGCGTTAACATTAATACTACAGCGCGCAATGATTCTAGCATAACGGCTTTGTCTTCCATTGACACCATTGATGCTTTGCTTAAGTGATTCATTAATTCCATTATAGCTGCAATAGCGGTATTAAAGGTGTTACGACGACCAATATCGTCGGTTACTTTAGCAATGGTTTTATGTAATTCACGACGCAGTTTTTTCTGTTCTGAATTTAATGTTAATGCGTGAATATTAGTAGTAATGGACTCATTGGTTGTTATTTCAGTAAAATCGTGAATAATTTTATAGACACGTTTAACAAAACGGTGGGCACCTTCAACACCCGCATCAGACCATTCTAACGTTTGTTCTGGTGGTGAAGTAAACATAATAAATAAACGCACAGTGTCTGCGCCATATTTATTAATAACTTCTTGCGGGTCAATACCGTTATTTTTAGATTTTGACATCTTACTCATACCAGCAGAAATAACGGCTTCTCCATCTGTTTTACTGATGGCTGAAACCACGTGGCCTTTTTCATCACGTTCAACGGTAACGTCACTTGGCGCAATCCATTCTTGTGCGCCGTTATCTGCTTCACGGTAATAAGTATCAGCTAATACCATGCCTTGGCATAATAATTTTTTGTAGGGTTCATCACATTCAACTAAGCCAACATCGCGTAATAATTTATGGAAAAAACGCGAATAAAGTAAATGTAAAATAGCATGCTCAATACCACCAATATATTGGTCGACAGGCAACCAGTAGTTGGCTTTTGCCGAATCAAGCATTTGTGTATCATCGTTGGGTGAACAATAACGTGCGTAATACCATGAAGATTCCATAAAGGTGTCGAAGGTATCAGTTTCACGTAGTGCGTCTTCACCATTAAAAGTGGTTTTTGCCCATTGTGGATCATCTTTAATAGGAGAGGTTACACCATCCATTACCACATCTTCTGGCAATACAACGGGTAACTCATTTTCAGGCACGGGCACCGATTCACCATTAGCAAGGTTAATCATTGGAATGGGCGCCCCCCAATAGCGTTGTCTAGAAACGCCCCAGTCTCGTAAACGAAAGTTAGTGGTGACTTTTCCTTTATTTTCACTGGCTAATTTTTCACTGATCGCCTTAAATGCTTGCTCAAAATCCAAACCGTCAAATTCACCTGAATTAATTAACATACCTTTTTCAGTGATGGCCGCTTTACTGATGTCATCGGCTTCTTGGTTATTTTCATTTGAGGTAGTAATTACTTGCGTAATTTCAAGACCATATTTTTTGGCAAATTCATAATCACGTTGGTCATGCCCTGGTACTGACATTACCGCACCTGAACCGTAGTCCATCAAGACAAAGTTGGCCGCCCAAATGGGGACTAATTTACCCGTAAGTGGGTGAATTGCTTTAAAACCAGTATCAACGCCTTTTTTCTCCATTGCAGCCATGTCGGCTTCGGTGGTTTGATTGCTTTTGCATTCTTGAATGAAGCTTGCAAGCGCAGGGTTTTCTTTCGAGGCAATTAACGCTAACGGATGTTCAGCAGCAAGTGCTACATAGGTTACGCCCATTAATGTGTCTGGACGAGTGGTGTATATGTCAAAGCTTTCTTGTTTGCCTTCTACTAGACCGTTTACTTGAAAGGTCATATCAACACCTTGCGAACGACCAATCCAGTTGCGTTGCATGGTTTTTACTTGCTCTGGCCAATCGGTTAATTGGTCTAAATCATCCAATAATTCTTGGGCGTAATCTGTAATTTTAATAAACCATTGAGGAATTTCTTTCTTTTCAACAACTGCGCCAGAACGCCAGCCGCGACCATCAATAACTTGTTCGTTTGCTAATACGGTTTGATCAACAGGATCCCAATTTACTGAAGAATTTTTCTTATAAACCAAACCTTTTTCATAAAGTTTAGTGAAAAACCATTGTTCCCAGCGATAATAGTCTTGTTTACACGTAGCGAGTTCTCTACCCCAATCGTAACCAAAACCAAGGGATTTTAATTGGTTGCGCATGTAGTCAATATTTTGATAAGTCCACTTACCGGGAGCACTTTTGTTTTTAATTGCTGCATTTTCAGCGGGTAAACCAAAGGCATCCCACCCCATCGGTTGCATTACATTTTTGCCTTGCATGCGTTGATAGCGCGAAATTACATCGCCTAAACTGTAATTGCGAACATGCCCCATATGTAAACGCCCACTAGGATAAGGGAACATAGCAAGACAGTAAAACTTCTCTTTACTGTCATCTTCTACGGCTTTAAATGTATCATTTTCAGTCCAAAAATTTTGTACTGTCGCTTCAATTGCTTGGGGATTATAAATGGCTTCCATTAAGGGGTCTCTAACGCTATATTTAGGTATTGTCTCGTGAATTTTATCTGCTTAGTTTATGATAAGAACAGTATAAAATGCGTAATACACTTGAGTTTAAATTATCGCGATAGAATACCTTATCTGGCTAGTTAACAACAAGCTTAATTGGTAATTTTGTCTATACTATTAGTCAAAATTACAAACAAAAAGAACAGGAATGTGCTATGACAAATGAAAAAAATTATCTTGTACAAATATATCAAGATCTCAGCAACTGGCTTGATGAAGCAAAAGAGCTGCAAAAACCCAAAGTGATTGAGCTGCTCAAACAGGCTAAACTTTATGCCAAAGCGGCGGAAGAGTTATCAGAAGAAAAAGTAAATCAATTTACGGAAAATTTAAAATATGATTTACATGACTTTTATCAACAAAATCAATCGCAAGCGAAAAACTCAACCTATTTAGGTTTACTAGAAGAAACATTATGGTCGAACCTTGCTCAATTAACTGATAAATCGCAAGTTGAATGGGCAGAATTAGTTGAAGATTTTGAACATGATGGCGTATATAACACTGGCGACATTATTGGGTTTGGCGAGTTGGCTTGCCTTCAATGTAATGAAAAGCTTCATGTTATGCACGTAAGTGAAGTACCCGTTTGTGCTAAATGTGGCGGTACAAGTTTTACTCGTTTACCGCTAGACCCTTAATTGTCAGTGAGTTTTTATATTGTGAGCAAAGCGGTTAGCGGGTACAATATGGCAATCGCTTTCTCTATCTTAAAAAGCACATTTCTCAAGGACATACATGACCACAACACCTGCTTTACAATGTAAGCTTACTGCAGCACAACTTAGCGCAACTTTATCAGCAGCGCTTTTTTCTCAAAATACTCCCTCAAGTGAAATAGAACAAACGTTTGTAGGCCATGAACGCGCCAAAGAAGCGTTAGATTTTGGTCTGTCAATGTCGTCAGTTGGGTTTAATGTGTTTGCCATGGGAGAGCACGGAACGGGAAGACAAACCCTAATTCAGCAACTGTTAACTAAGTTGGCAAAACAACAACCAACCCCCACTGAGTGGTGTTACATCAACAACTTTGATGAAACTCACACGCCATATAAGCTTTATGTAAATCCTGGTGATGGTAAACAACTTTTATCGCGCATGAATAAATTTATTGATGAACTGATGGATTTGTTCCCTGAAATTTTTGATAACCCCGGATATCAAAGGCAGAAGTCGGCCATAGACCGTGCTTTTAATAAAAAATACGATGACGCAATTTCTGAAGTTGAAAAAATTGCTTTAAAAAACAATGTCTCGTTATTTGAAGAAAATGGTGAGGTTGGCTTTTCCCCCTTAGTTGATGGCAAGCCATTAAATGATAAAGAGTTTGCTAATATTAATGAAGCTGATAGAGCAACTTTTTATCAATTATTAGCAGAGCTTGAAGTGGTGCTTGCTGAGCAATTACTTGAACTACCATTGTGGAAGCGTGAGTCATCAGATTTATTGCGGAAGTTGAAAAATGAAACAGCAGCGCAAGCGATAAAACCTTATTTAACCGAATTAGAGCAAGAGTTTAGTGAAAACCCAGGTATTTTAAAATACCTCAGTAAAGTTAGTAATCATGTTGTTGATGTTTCATTAGAAATTTTGGTTAATGATGAAGATGATGCGCCAAATGATAAAGAATTACGTAAGCTGTTGGTTGAGCGCTTTTTACCTAACTTACTCGTGGCACGCAGCATTGATGAAGGTGCTCCCGTTGTTTACGAGCAAAACCCTACCTATCAAAACTTGTTTGGTCATGTTGATGTTTCTAGTTTTCAAGGCAGTACTTACACAAGTTATCGATTAATTCGCCCAGGGGCTTTACACAAAGCAAATGGTGGTTATTTATTGCTTGATGCAGATAAATTGTTAACACAGCCATTAGTGTGGTCGCGTTTAAAATTAGCGTTAAAAACAAGGCAAATTACCATAGAAAATCCTTACTCTGAACTTAGTCAACCGGGAGCGTATAGCTTACAGCCTGAGAAAATACCGCTGCAAGTTAAAGTGATTTTATTAGGTGATGCTGAAATTTATTACACCCTGCAAGATTATGATCAAGAATTTACAGAGCTATTTAGAGTGCTGGCTGATTTTGATCATTACTTAGAAAAAAATGATGACAATTTAATCGCGTTTGGTAATTTAATTCGACAACGTGCTTATCGGCATAATTATCCTAGTATCGATGACGAAGCAGTGCTTGAATTGGTTCGTTATGCATTAAGGCGAGCAGAACACCAAAATAAAATTTCTGCCAATATTGTGCAGGTGAATGATTTATTAGATGAAGCTCACTATTGTTGGGAAAAAAATGGCGCCAAACGTACATTAACCGCAGAACATGTTGCCATGGCATTAGCTGCCAAAAAACGTCGTACAGGTAGACTAAGCGAAACATGGCTTGATGAAATTAAAGAGCAACAAGTATTAATTAGTACTGAAGGCGAGTATATTGGCAAAGTGAATGGCCTAACGGTATTAGAAATTGGTGATAGTGTATTTGGCACGCCAGCCCGCATTACGGCAACAGTATATGCTGGAAGTGAAGGGGTTACCGATATTGAACGTGAAGTAGATTTGGGTAAGTCGATTCATTCCAAAGGTGTGCTGTTATTAACGGGTTACTTAGGGCACAAATATGGTCAAAACTTTCCTGTTTCTATTTCAGCTAATATCGCAATAGAGCAATCTTATGGTCATATCGATGGCGATAGCGCTTCAATGGCAGAACTTTGTGCGTTAATTTCTGCCGTAACGCTATTACCAATAGATCAAAGTTTGGCAATTACTGGCTCGATAAATCAGCATGGTGAAGTACAGTCTATTGGCGGTGCCAATGAAAAAATTGAAGGTTTTTTTCAATTATGTAAAGACAAAGGCTTAACAGGAAAACAAGGGGTAATTATTCCCAAAACAAATGTTATTAACCTGATGCTAAACACAGAAGTTATTGAAGCAGTAGAACGTGGCGATTTTGCCATTTATGCTGTTGAATCTATTGACCAAGCGCTTGAATTATTAATGGCAACCCCAGCAGGCACAATGAGTAGAACAGGGCGATACCCTAAAAAGTCTATTCATGGTTTAGCCTTGGCTAAGCTCTCTCACTTTGCCCAACTGTTAGATGGTGATGAAGAATAAGGTGCCCAACGGAAGTTATTGTTACAATGTATGTTACTAAATAATTAAGGGTTCTATCAAACGGGGTAGGACGCTACAGACCAGTAAATACGGTTAATTCTTTGATTTTAGATGAAAAAAAGACGCCCTAAGACGTCTTTAATCTTATTGTTGGTGGAGCTGGCGGGAATTGAACCCGCGTCTATAATTTTCATTTCAATAAGTTACTTATCAGTTAGTTAAAAATTAGCTATTTATTTTTTTTTACTCGATGATAAAACCTTTCATTTTTTGTTAATTTATTTGATTGGCTAGCTCTAGTCAAAGTATAAATGAACATGATCATTTCTGTAATCATTATAAATGAGTAAAAAAATATTGTTACTTCAGCAAAAATACCAATTGTAGATTCATCTGAAATTAATTCCAATAAAAAACTAACCACTAAAGAGAAAACAAGCCCCATTAAAGGATAAGCAAAATCTGCAGGGATTTCTTCTACAGGAAAGGTTTTTCTGCCGTTTTTATTAATAAAAGTAATTAAATTATTTGGTAATACAAATATTAAAGCAAATACTCCAATACCAAAACCGACAAGATCTGGTATAGCTCCGATTATATAAGCTCCGGCATCGAAATCGGCAACACTATTTATTTTGACATATGTTGTTACGATGATACTGAATACTATTGAGTAAAACCATGCGGGTAAAACTCTAATATACCAATTATTGAATGGTGCTAATTGCCGTATATATGCGCTATTTCCTTTATAAGCGTATGCGTTAGCTATTTTTAAATAACTACCAAAAATAGGTATTCTAGTGAATTTTCTATATATATTAATAGACATTGTATGTTGATAACTTATTTTGTTCTTTGGTTAGCTCGGGTAATTGTAGCTCTAATTTTTGAAAAAAACGTACTTTCAGATTCGTCCTTTTTCAAAATTGGAATTTTAACGGGAAAATCTTTCAAATCAAAATTTTCAAATTTATTTGTGACTGTACTCCAATAGCAAGCGGTTGCATCACCATATTTCGTTGCAAGTCTGAATGTCGCTTCTGCTAATTTCGTTAAACCCGTCATATTCCCATTTTTTGATGACTGGTGTATAGTTGTCAGCTTATTTACTGAATTGTTTCTGAGATCTTCTTCAATAATATTTTCATCTAAATAATCTTCCACATCTTGTGGATTAGAAAAAGTGATAACTGTTTTTATACTTTTATATTTACCAGCCGATAATACAGTATTTATGGATGTCGCTTCTTTTAAGCATATGCACTCTATACAGTGAGATTTTGATTCCAAATATATAAAATTAGTAAAAAAATCACCTAATATTTCTTCCAAAACATTTACATTTGGTAAGCGACTATTTTTATTTCCTATCGCTAGAATGTGTGTTTTAAAGTCAAAAACAAAAGGAAATTTAAAACTTCTACTTGAAACAAGTTGGTCTTTTTTACCAATAAAAACGTTTTCTTCAGAATAAAACTCTTCGAGGGAGTCTACTTTGTCATATTTTCTAAAATACCCATAAGCATAACCATCTTCAATAACTATTTTAGTGGGCACAAAGTAGTAATCATTTCTGAGAGGAATAGCAATTTTATGTAATTCTTTTTTGGCCATCTTGGCCTTAATTAATTTGCTTAACTTAGTAAATAAAGATTTGTACCCGTTATCTCCTATGAAATCATTATCCTTTTCAATAGGTAAAGCTTGTATATTGTAATAAAAAAAAGTAGCCATTAAGTTCCCTTTAAAAAATTATATAATAATCAAACATTACTGATTCTATACTTTTAATATATTACATGTCTATACGCACCTTTGATGAAGATCATTAATAATATATACATCCAAATTATTCAGGTATCCAACGAGCATAAGTGCTTAATATCATAGCTATATCACTATGGCCAAGTTGCTTTGCTACCCAAGCAATAGGTTTGTTTTCGGTTAACATCATTGAAGCGTAAGTATGACGAGTGTTGTATTGCTTGCGAAATTTCACGCCTGACTTTTTAACAGCAGGAACCCAACCACGATGATAAATAGCGCGGTCATCACGCCAAGGTTTCATTGTTTTTGGATTAATGAAAATTCGTTCTTGCTCAATTGGTAGAAGTGTTAGTTGTGCATTTAATGCTGCTAATGCTTGCGAGGGTAATTGGTGGATACGTTCACCTGCCTTAGTTTGAGTGCCTTTCATACGGCCTTTAACTAAAGCTTTTCTAACAAAAATAACTTGCCGCTCTAAATCAATATCATAACGGCTAAGTGCTAAAAGTTCACTGGTTTTAAGCCCTGTCCAAAAAGCGAATTCATATAAGTTACGTACATGGCCTGTCATTTGAGTTAATATTTTTTCACGTTCAATAGCGTTAAATGGTTCAGGTTCAGCTTTAATATGCTTAAAGCGACTTACCCTTGTCATAGGATTACTATCAATTACTTCACCAATATAAAGCTCTTGAAATGCCGAATGCATAATGATACTGGTGCTAAATCATGGTTATGCTTTGTGCCAGATGGCTCAAATGGGAAAAAGAGAAATGAATATTTTCCTCAATTAAATAATATCGAAAAAGTATTACCTGAAATAGGTAAAGGCACATCAAGTATTGATTATCGCGTTAGTCAACTCAAAGACACGTCAAAGTTAGTGAAACGATTTGCAAACTTTAAGTTTGATGGTAAAAACCGTTGGTTACTTCCCTCTTTAGTTGCAATGACTTATATCGCTTTTCTAGTATTGCTATTCACAAGTACAGGCGTATTACCTAAATCATGGCAGTAATTCGTGAAATTAGAACCGTCGTCTATGAAGGTATTTTCCCTATTTGTCAGGGTAAAGTAGATGTGATTCAAAGCGGCAAAGAGTTTCATCAGCGTTTAATAGGACAATGCCAAGAGGCTCGATATGAGCACCTCTTTAGTTTTGATCATATAACCAAAAAAGGAAAATCACTTAGGTAGCGGTGCTATTCACTTATACAACGTGAAAAAATATTTTCTAGCAATGAATAATCACAATAAACACTGTTGATATTGGCTTGTATCCATTCGTCTTTATTTACATTTGCCCATGAAATTTTATAACCACAATTAACAATGATATGCTCAAATAATATCCGTTGAGAACGGCCATTACCTTCTCTGAATGGGTGAATTATATTTAGGTCACCATAGAATTCAGCAATTTTTATAACCAAATCTACAATTGAATTATCTTGATAGTAATTATCTTTAGTTAATATTTTGAAAAGTTTATCTGTTTCACGTTGGATATATTCAGGACGACAAAACATGGTATCGCCCTTGTTCATACCTATTGTTCTAGGTTTTCCAGCCCAATCGTATAAATCACCAAAGAGGTTTTGGTGAATATTTTGTAAATAAGGGAAATCATAAGGAGGTGGAGCAAAGTCAATTAAAGCAGAAGAAATATCACTAATTTCATTTTCTGCTTGTTCGAGAATTATAGAGTTTTTGATGTTCAATTTATTAATTAAAACATCAGTGTTTTTGTAACAGTATGGGTCGTTACCAGTACCATACTTGAGTGATGTCATTTAAGACGCTAAAGCCTTATATTTAGCAATTACGCTTTCTTTGGTCATAGCTTTGTTATTTGTACTTTTAACATCAACGCCTTCTAATCTCATGCTTTCACGGTAATTAGCGGAGCGTGTTTGTCTTACAAACTCAATTTTTTCAGCGAGGCTTGTTAACGCCATAAGTTCACCTAAATATTGGTTGAAATTTAATATATTCTACCTGTAAATATACTATATAAGCGTGTTCTATTCAAATGAACAAAGATGCCAATGAGGCGTACCGTCATAATGTGGCTCTACAACTCTAAAACCATAAGGGGGATATTTTTCTTTTGTAGGGCAGAGCGGATCAGTTTCCAATTATTATTAAAATAGTCGTTTACTTCTTTAGGTGTTGCACCGTTAAATTTAGGATTTGATTTACTGGATGATAAAACAGCATGCATTTTTGACGGTGAAGTAAGTGTATAGAATTCCCCTGTATGCCCCATTTGACTTGCTACTTCTTCAAACCCTCTAATGCGTGTCATTAGTTCAGCTTTACGTATTCTAGGATTAGAGACTGATTTTTTGTAAATCTCTAATCGGCTAAAAGTTTGACCATCTTCATTGGTGATTTGATTTGCTAATGCATTAGCGAAGTAAGGATGACGTTTAAATATTTTATTTCGGTATGAATAACACTCGCGTGTGCCAATGTCATTTAAGGACGATGGCAAAATCGTGCCATTTTGTAGCCCAAACAGGACTATCTGAGACCAATTTGGTTCCAGAAACAAAAAAGCCATAGCCTTTAGAATCAAAAGCTACAGCTTGATTTTGTTGACTTACGTCAACCATGAGTTTGGTGGAGCTGGCGGGAATTGAACCCGCGTCCAAAAAACCTACATCCTCGGTACTACATGCTTAGTCGATTATTTGTTTAACCAATTAGACGCCAGTCGACAGGCTTCGTCATGGTGAGCTTGATACTATTTCGCGGTTCAGCCTCAAGCATGCTTCCCTCGCTAACCTATTTGGGGTGACCATCAATCCTCTAACCAATAGGTGAGATTTCAAGGTGATGGCTAGCCTTAGGCGGCTAGTGCGAACGTTTCGTCGTTTGCAATTATAGTTTTGCGGCTTTTTACCAGGCCAACCGCCCCTGGGCATGCACCTTGGGTTTCGTGAATCTTGTCGAATCCTGAATCAGCCCCAAAGTTTTACTAACGTTTACGTGTTAGCAATATTTTAATTATACAGCGTTTTACTAAATAAAACCAAGATAAATAAATGAAGATTACTTCAAATCTTTATTTTTCATCATGCGGCCTTGTTCAACTTTCCATTCTCGGTCTTTAATATCAGCACGTTTGTCATGGTCTTTTTTACCTTTACCAAGATAAAATTCCAATTTAACCCAACATTTTTTCCAGTACATTGCTGTTGCAACCAGTGAATAACCGTCTCGTTCAACCGCACCAATTAGCTTATCTAATTCTCTGCGATTTAGCAGGAGTTTTCTAGGTCGAGTGGGATCACAAACCACATGGGTAGATGCTGAGATAAGCGGGTGAATTTCTGCGCCCACTAAATAAGCTTCACGGTCTTTAATATGTACAAAACACTCGGAAATATTCACTTTACCTGTACGGATGCTTTTTATTTCCCAACCTTGCAGGCTCATTCCGCCTTCAAACTTGTCTGTTAAGGTGTAGTTGTGCCTCGCTTTTTTGTTCAAAGCGATAGTATTACTGTTCGATTTGTTACTTGATTTTTTCTTTGCCATTTTGAATTCCATGATTAACGGCGGTGATTATACCTACAAACTAGTTTTTTTATATAATAAATTTCTGTTTTATATAAAAAGGATGGCGTTGGTATTACTTTAAATGACGTTATTGATAAATGACAGGTTTGATATAAGCGTTACTTTAATAGTTAGCCAATCATTTTTATCTGGTTGCGTTAATTACTTTACTTAGATATTTCTGATAAAATAAATTTTTCCATTATTTATTACTACCTCTTAATGAATTCACCTATTTCTTTTACTAGTAAATTTACTTTAGATAAAGCCCATTTTAATGAGTGCTTTAGTGAGTCTACCACTCAAGAACCTTCATTAAATGTTTTTTTTAAATCAGGCGTTTTAATGGTGTTTGGATTAATTATTTTGTTATTTACCCCCGTAAATGCTTATGCTGGTTGGTTTGTTGTTGCATTAGGAATATTAGAGGCTTTAAGTATTTATTATAAACAGCCTTGGTGGGTGTTACGTCAAACGTTAAGTAAAGCGTCAGGTAGCGAAGTAACACTAACAATTGACGAACAAGGAGTATTAAGTGATTCTTTTTATAATAAAGGCCGAATATTATGGCAAGATGTAACATTAATTCAAGAAACTGACTTGGGTTATGTTTTGCATTTTACAATTGGGAAGAGTACAAACAAAAACTATTTATCAAAATCATACTTATCAAACGATGCTCAAGCTTATATTAAAGCGCAAATGACTGCTTCATTATTAGCAAAGTAATTTGTATATACGTAGGTTGGTTATGTTTAGTTACATAACTTTTATTCTTTTCATATCAAGTCATTCGTTAAAAATAATAGGCTGTGATATGCTTAGTTATCTTTTTTATCATCTTACTTTTAGTAACAATAATTAAATGTTTCAACCTGTTAGCCTATTTATTGGTTTACGTTATAGCCGCAGTAAAAAACGCACTGGCTTTATCTCATTTATTACTTTTTTTTCAACCGTTGGTATTATGCTTGGCGTTGCCTCGTTAATTACGGTTGTTGCGGTAATGAACGGGTTTGAAGGTGAATTAAAGAAGCGTATTTTAGGTATTGTGCCTCATGTTATTGTTTCGCAAACGGTAGATAATGAACAAAAAGAAAACTTTACCGCGTGGTCAGTTTTAAGAAAGCAATTACTGCAACAAAATCATGTAGAGCAAGTAACGCCATTTTTAAGTAGTGATGCACTCATTCAATCGCCTGAAAATTTACAAGGGGTTTTATTACAGGGAATTGTACCTGAGTATGAGCAGTCAAATATTATTAGTCAAAACATAATCCATGGCACTTTAAATAGCCTATCAGAGCAACCCTATAGCATTGTAATAGGCCAAGCGTTAGCGAGAAAATTAAATGTGTCTTTACACGATGCCGTTCGTATTGTGTTACCCAATAAAACTGTATTTACTCCACTAGGAAGAATGCCTGTTCAACGTAAATTTGTTATTCGAGGTATTTTTGATGTGGGTTCACAAGTTGATGCTACAATGGTTTATGTGCATAGCAAGTATGGTGCAAAGTTATTACGCCGTAAAGGCGATGGAATTGATCAATTACGGCTTTATTTAGATGACGCATTTAATGCAAAACAAGTTGTTCATACGTTAAGCCTTGATACCAACCTTACTCCTTCAATTGATAAACTCACCATTACTACATGGTATGACACCCAAGGCGCACTATTTTCAGCTGTTAATATGGAAAAAAAAATGATGTGGTTAATGCTAAGTTTAATTATAGCGGTAGCTGCATTCAACATTGTTTCGGCTCTTGTTATGGTTGTTATTGAAAAACAAGGTGAAATAGGCATACTGCAAACGTTAGGCTTGTCAAGAATAGGCATAGTTAAAATATTTATTACTCAGGGCATGGTGAATGGTTTGTGGGGCGTAACGTTAGGGAGTTTTTTTGGGGTGCTAATTGCATTAAATCTTAATGAAATATTGTCAATATTAGGGATAAATATTTTAGGTGGAGGCACCACAGTGCAAGCACTTCCTGTGCAGCTGGAAGAAAGTCATGTGTTAGTGATTATTTTATCCGCATTAGCTATGAGTTTTGTGGCAACTTTATATCCAGCATTTCAAGCATCGAAAACTCAACCAGCAGAGGTTTTACGTAATGAGTAGTGTTTTGCATTGTAAGCAATTATCAAAGTCTTACCAGCAAGGGGAAATTGAAACTCATGTTTTAGATGGATTAGACCTTACCGTTGAAAAGGGCGAATTACTCGCTATTGTGGGAAGCTCAGGGTGTGGTAAAAGTACTTTTTTACATCTTGCTGGTGCCTTAGATTTACCTACTTCAGGTGAGGTGTTTATTAATGGCGTTAATATTTTAACGTTATCGGACAAAGAGAGGGCAGTATTTCGAAACCTACATATTGGTTTTATTTATCAATTTCATCATTTGATGATGGAATTTACCGCCCTTGAAAATGTCGCTATGCCTTTGTTAATACGAGGAGATAAGCCTAAAGAAGCAACCGCAGCGGCTTTAAAAATATTAACAGAAGTAGGGTTAGCTCATCGCATTAACCATAGACCAAGTGAACTGTCTGGTGGTGAACGCCAAAGAACTGCTATTGCTAGAGCGTTAGTGACCGAGCCAGCGTTAATTTTAGCAGACGAACCCACTGGCAATTTAGACAGCGACACTGCTGAGCAAATATACCAATTAATCCGTAGTTTAAATCAACGTGTTCAAACAAGTTTTGTTGTGGTTACTCATGACATTACGTTGGCCATGAGAATGGACAAACAATTAAAATTGGATCATGGTAAGTTAACGGTGTTTGTAGAACCCAACAGTGTGAGTAACCCAACTGGGCAATAAATTTATGGTAACTCACTCAAACAAAAAAACTCAATCATCCGTATTTAAACCGTTAAGTATTTTTTTAGCGTTGCGTTATGTTAGAAGCCGAAATGGAAATGGGTTTTCTTCATTTATTTCGGCTTCTTCTACTGTTGGGATTGCATTAGGTACTATGGTGTTAATTATCGCACTAAGTACCATGAATGGCTTTGAACGCGAATTGGAAAAAAAGCTGTTATCTATTGTACCTCATGCAGAGTTGATTTCTGTTCAAACGCCTATTTCTAATTGGCCTGAAAATGTAAAACAGGTTGAAAATAACCCTGAAGTTATTGCTGCTGCACCAGTAATTATTTTAACTGGAATGATGCAACATAAAACGCAATTGAAAGGATTAGAAATTAGAGGCGTTGATGTCAAATTAGAAACATCAGTATCAGATATTGAACGTTATATTGTCGCGGGAAGTTGGCAAGCGATGTCTCGTCAAAATAATCATAAAAACTCTGCTTTTACGAGTGTTGAAAATGGCATTGTTATTGGTGCAGGGGTAGCAAAAACTTTGTCAGTAAAGGTAGGGGATAAGGTGCAACTTCTTTTAGCCTCAACAAACACTGCTTCTGCAAGTGAAAGCACGGCACAACAAGGTGTATTTTCTGCGCCACTAACCCGACAAGTTGAAATTGTAGGTATTTTTAAATTTGGTGGCACAGTTGATGACACGCTAGCTTATATTTCATTGGCTCAAGCCGCTGAAATAAAAGGTTATCAAGCTAACGAGGCACAAGGTATTCGTTTAAAGTTAGCGAATGTTTTTTTTGCACCAACTACCGCTAGCACTATCGCTTATAACTTTAATCATTATGTATATATTATGGACTGGACACGTACGCAAGGACACTTATTTAATGATATACAAATGGTTCGCATGGTAATGTTTATTGTTTTAGTATTGGTTATTGCTGTTGCGAGTTTTAATATAGTTTCAACCTTGATCATGGCCGTAAATGAGAAAAAAGGCGATATTGCTATTCTCAAAACGATGGGGGCTAGCAACAAACTAATTATGTTAACCTTTATGTATCAGGGGTTGGTTAATGGTGTTTTAGGTACTTTTATTGGTGGTGTTTGTGGTGTATTGCTTGCACTGAACCTTGCAGATACAGTTGCTTTTTTTGAACAATTATTGTCGTTAAAAGTCTTGTCGGCTGATGTTTATTTTATTGACCATATTCCAAGTGAATTATCAATGCCTGACGTTTATATTACCATTGTCATGGCTATTTTTATGTCGTTTTTAGCAACTATTTATCCTGCTTGGCGAGCAACAAAGGTAGAACCTGCACAAGTGTTAGGTCAGCAATAAGAAGCGCAGGTGGAGCAGTTTTCTTTTTATTTTTATTATTCAATATGTTGCATAGAGTAGTCATACAAGTTCACTATATTAAGTCCATATAGCACTTCATTGATAGTTCTTTATTGAAATTTGAGCAAAAAAAAGCCCACAATAGTTTTTGTGGGCCAACTTAAATATCAAGTTGATAGAAGGAAGTCTTTTTTCAAAGAGGAGTTTCCATGAAACATGTCAGAGAGAATAGATAATCAACTTAGCGATATAAAAAATATATCTCAAATAATATCGATTCAAACATTTTCTGAACAACAATGCCTCTTTGGGGAAGAAAAAACATCGTTGTAATAACTCACAGAGCTAAATCAGAAAACAAATGTAGTTTAGATAAACTCAACCAAAGTGACAAACTAAAAAAAATATTGTTTGACATTAGAAAAACTAATGCGAAACAATCGTGGTCTAATGAGTTTGTTTTTGTGTCTCTAGTATCTGTTATGTAGCGGTTTTCTTTTTTATTTGAGTATTAATTAATTATTACATTTTAATTAATTTTTTATTAAGGGATTAGTTATTTTGTTTTAATTGTTGTTAAAATCTGCTTGATGTTTATTTTTAAGTTAAATACGAATTTGTTTTTTTCGTACAAAATGTAATTATTCATTAACTTCACCTTGTTTGTCGGTTATGTTATCTATTATTATAGATTCACTTAAGAACATTGCCGTAGAAACCTAGTTGTAAATGCAAAATTCAGTGTCAAATATGAGCAAAAACTTTTCTTTAAGGGTCTATTACGAAGACACTGATGCAGGTGGAATTGTTTATTATGCCAACTATTTAAAGTTTTTTGAGCGTGCTCGTACCGAGTGGCTTAGAGAATTAGGGATTAATCAAGCAAGTTTTTTAGAACAAAACATCGGTTTTGTGGTCAGAAAGGTTGAAATGGATAATATTGCTTCGGCAAAGTTAGATGATTTACTTAATGTAAACTCTACCATAACATCGCTAAAACGCGCCAGTTTGGTTTTTTATCAACAAATAACTAACCAAGCAAAACAAGTAATTTGTACGGCAATAGTGCGTGTTGCTTGTGTTAATTTTCAAAGTCATAACGGCCAAACAGTTAAGCCAGTGGCTATTCCAGAATCTATATTAGGAGCGTTAAAACGTGTCTGCTGAATTTTCAATTTTTGAACTTGTGTTACAAGCCAGTTTGTTGGTTAAATTTGTTATGTTGGTATTGTTGGGATTTTCTGTCGCTTGTTGGGCGATGATTTTTCAACGACGCCAAGCGTTAAATTTGGCTAAACAACAATTAAAAGCCTTTGAAGACAAGTTTTGGAGTGGGGCGGATTTAAGTAAGCTTTACAATGAAATATCAGCGAAAAATCAAGTTCAAGGTATTGAGAGTTTATTTATTGCAGGTTTTAAAGAATTTGCTCGTTTGCGCAAGAGCCATATAGACAACCCTACCTTGATAGTTGACGGTACTCATCGTGCTATGCGCGTTGCACTATCGCGCGAAGTTGATAATTTAGAAACGCATTTGCCTTTTATGGCAACGGTAGGTTCTATTAGTCCGTATATAGGTTTATTTGGTACGGTATGGGGTATTATGAATTCATTCATTGGTTTAGGCTCTGTGCAGCAAGCCACGTTGTCTATGGTGGCGCCAGGTATTGCAGAAGCGCTTATTGCTACAGCTATGGGGTTATTTGCGGCAATCCCTGCTGTAATGGCGTTTAACCGTTTTAGCCATAAAGTAGAAAAACTTGAAAATAGTTATGGTAATTTTATGGAAGAGTTTGCCAGCATTTTACAACGCCAAACGGCTGTTGGTCAGCAAGGGTAAATAAGGGCGCAATTTATGTATCAAAGAGTTAGACGTCGAAAAGTCGCCGAAATCAATGTTGTACCTTATATTGACGTGATGTTGGTGCTATTAATTATTTTTATGGTAACAGCGCCTTTAATAACACAGGGTGTAAAAGTCGACTTACCACAAGCAGAAGCCGAGCCGTTAGACAAAGATACTAAACCTCCGCTGGTTGCCTCAGTAGATGCTCAAGGAAGGTATTATATTACCTTAGGTGCTAATGACAAAGAACCCTTGTCTGCAGAAGAAGTTGCAACGCTAGTAAAAGCCCATTTATTGGTAAACCCTGATACACCTGTTGTTGTTAACGGTGATGGCGCAGTTTCATATGATGCGGTGATCCAATTAATGGTATTACTACAAACAGTTGCTGGAGTGCCTTCTGTGGGGTTGATGACAGATTCGGTGGAGAATTGATGTGACACAAAAGTATGACCGTGCCACCTTTATTAAGGCTATTTGGTTAAGTGTTTTTTTGCATATTGCAATGCTCGCTGTTCTTTTTATGGGGGATTTTAGCACAGAGACAAAACCGATAAAAAACACCTCTGTTGCGCAAGAAGTTAAACCAATAGAAGCAACCGTTGTTGATGGCGCTAAACTACAAAAGGCTATTGATAAAATAAAGAAACAAAAAGCGGATGATAAAGCGGCGGAAAAACGTCGTCTAGCGGAAATGGAAAAGCGCGCAAATGATGCACAAAAACGCAGAGCTAAAGAAGAAGCTCGTATCAAAAAATTAGAGCAACAACGCAAAGTAAAAGAGCAAGAGAAAAAACGTGCTGACAAGGCAGCAAAAGAAGCAAATGCTAAAGCGGCGAATGCTGAAAAAGTAAGAAAACAAAAAGAACAAGAAAAGAAAAAGGCTGAAGATGCCGCCGCACAAGCGCGTTCAAAAAGATTAGCAGCAGAAAATGCAGCCAAAAAAGCAGATGAGCTGAGAAAAAAACAAGAAGCAGAGCGCAAACGAAAAGCAAAAGAAGCTGCTGAAAAAGCCGCACAAGAGAAAATACTAGCAGAGCAAATGGCCGCTGAAATGGCATCGCGTAATAAAGCACGGCAACAACAAATGATGTCTGAAATTCAGCGTTATGCTGCGTTAATCACCAGTGTGATTGATCAAAATATGATAAATGACCGCTCTACTATGGAAGGAAAGTCTTGTAAATTGATGATAAGTCTTGCACCATCAGGATTTGTTACTCAGGTAAGGAATATTAGTGGGGATGCGGTAGTATGCGAGGCTGCTAAAAGGGCAGTTTATAAAGCGGGTACTTTACCTGTTTCAAAAGATCCTGAAATATTTAAAGAAATGCGTAATATTAGTGTTACTGTGGTGCCTGAATTTTAATGTTACGTAAAGTAAATGTATCGGAATACATCTATCTAAAAAGTATTACATTTTTAAAATAAAAGAATTGGATTAAATAGAACAATATGAAAATTAAATTACTACTCGGAATTTTTATTACATTACTTTCTACTTCCGCTATGGCGACCCTTGAAATTGTTATTACTGGCGGAGTTGATACAGCAAGACCTATTGCTGTAGTACCATTTCAGTGGAAAGGGACAGGTGTTCTTCCTGAGCAAGTATCAAAAGTAATTAGTGATGACTTGCTTCGTAGTGGTAAATTTAATCCTATAAGTCAACAGGATTTTCCACAATTACTTACCTCAACAACAAATATTGACTATAGTGCTTGGGCGGGTATAGGGGTTGAGGCGATTGTTATCGGAACCATTGAAGAAACAACAATCGGCCAATATAGAATTAGTTATCAATTAGTAGATGTTATTCGTGGCCAGATAACTGGCGGACAAACATCTATGTTAAGCAATGGTGAATTGGTGCAAACCCAAGACCATATTCTAGTTCAAAGTAGCGCACAAGTTGGTAGTGACCAATTCCGCCGTTACGCCCATACTATTAGTAATGGGGTTTATGAAGCATTAACAGGAAGTAAAGGGGCTTTTTTAACTCAAATAGCCTATGTGATTGTACGAGATGAGGGAAGCTTCCCTTACCAATTGGCTTTTGCTGATTATGATGGTTTTAACGAACAAGTGTTGTTAAGTTCAAATGAACCACTAATGTCTCCAACCTGGCACCCTAACGGTGAACAATTGGCGTATGTTTCTTTTGAAAACCGTCAAGCACAAATTCATACGATGAATATTTATACAGGGCAACGTCAATTAATTAGCTCATTTAATGGCATTAATAGCGCACCACGCTTTTCTCCAGACGGTACTAAAATAGCGATGGTTTTATCAAAAGATGGTAACCCCGACCTTTATGTAATGACCTTAGCAACCAAGAAATTACGTCGTATAACCCGTAATAGAGCAATAGATACTGAGCCAAGTTGGGCTCCAGATGGAAAATCTTTAATATTTAGTTCAGAACGGGGTGGTAAACCGCAACTATATCGCGTAAATTTAGTCGACGGTAATGTTAGACGTTTAACCTTTAATGGTGAAATGAATTTAGGTGGCTCTATTAGCCCTGATGGTAAGCAGTTAATCATGGTAAATAGAACACGTGGTCAGTATCGTTTAGCAAAACAAGAATTAGACTCAGGTCTATTTCAAGTGTTAACTAAAACTCGTTTAGATGAATCACCCAGTGTCTCACCTGATGGTGGTATGATAATTTATAGTACTTTGCATAATAATAGGCAGGTTCTAGGGTTAGTTTCTGTAGATGGTCGCTTTAAAGCGCGATTACCTGCACTTGATGGACAAGTTAAAGCACCTGCTTGGTCTCCATTTTTGTAAATAAAGGTTTGTAAACGAATTTTTGTAAATGATAGTATTAAACAGGTAAGCTAGTTTCACTACAAAAAATTGCCAAATAACACTTTTTGAAAAATAAGGAAAATAATATGCGCTTAAATAAAACACTTAAAAATGTAGCTATTGCTCTACCTCTATTAGCACTTGCGGCTTGTAGTTCTAATGATGCGTCTGATGAACAAGCAAGCGTTAGTACAAATACTGAAGTTGCACAACAAGAAGCAGCTGCTGCTGAAGAAGCTGTAAGAGTTCAAGCTGCTAAGCGTGCTGCTGAAATTAAAGAGCAAGAACGTCAAGCATTAGATAAATTACGCTCAGAGCATATTATCTATTTTGGATTTGATGTTTCAAATATTAATGATGAATTCTCAAGTATATTAAATGCTCATGCAGAATTTTTGAATGCAAACACTAATGTAAAAGTAGTAATTGAAGGTCATGCTGATGAACGTGGTACGCCTGAATATAACATTGCATTGGGTGAACGTCGTGCAAAATCAGTTGCTACATACTTAGAAAATATGGGTGTATCTGCTAGCCAATTATCAGTGGTAAGTTACGGTGAAGAAAAACCAATGGTGAAAGATCGCAGTGAAGACGCTTTCTCAAAAAATCGTCGTGCCGTACTTGTCTATTAATAAGCACTGATTATTGCTAATATTTGTATAGAATTATACATAAAAATTATAGATAAATAATATCGGAAAGAAAATGAAACTAACCCTTTCTAATCGAGCCGTTTTATTTGGCCTTGTTCTGACTGCTAGCACCTTTAATGTGTTAGCAGCTCAAGCGCCAGTAATAGACGTTAGCTCAACACCTCTTGCTAGTCAAAGTTCGGGTTCATTAACTGAACAGTTAGCTAATGTGGAACGAAAGCTTGATTCTCGTAACAGAGCACAAGTGAATATTCAGCGACAGCTTGATGATTTACAAACTCAAGTGAACGAATTACGCGGTGTTACTGAGTTGCATACACATCAACTATCACAAGTGCTTGACAGGCAAAGAGAGCTTTATCAAGAGCTTGATAGACGTGTAAGCGAAGCTTTAAAACCTACAACGCAAATGCCAAGTACAATTGCTGTTAATTCTGCACCTGTATCGAAAGAATATAGTGATGATTTAACAGAAAATGAAGCTTACGATAAAGCACTTAATTTAGTGCTAAAAGATAAGCTTTATGAGCAAGCAATTCCTGAATTTCGTAGTTTCAATAAAGCTTATCCTCAATCAACTTATGCGCCTAACTCGCATTATTGGTTAGGGCAACTATTGTTTAATAAAGGTGAATTAAAGGAAGCAGAACAAGAGTTTTTAATTGTGCTGCAGAAATTTAAAGATTCAAGTAAAAGACCTGATGCTTTATTAAAATTAGCGATGGTTGCACAACAACAGAAAAATACCAATAAAGCAGTACAATTATATCGTCAATTATTAAATGAATACCCAGATTCAACTTCAGCACAATTAGCAAAACCGCGTTTACAAAAATTAACGCAATAAATTATTGCTGTGTTTAATGTTTATATTGGTGACAAAACTAGCGCTTTGCTTTGTTTTTAAACAAACAAGTCGTAATAGGTAAAAAAAACGAAATTTATTGTTGCACTAAATTTTTATATCAGTATCATATGCGGCGCGTCAAGGCACCAACCTTCTCGCAATGTCGGCCGTTAGCTCAGTTGGTAGAGCAGTTGGCTTTTAACCAATTTGTCGAAGGTTCAAATCCTTCACGGCCGACCACTTGTTTTGCATTATATTGGATAAACTGTGTTAGTAAAAAGCCAAGGCTTTTAACCATTTAATCCAAATGGTCGAAGATTAAAATTCTTCATAGCAGACCACTCGTTTTGCATTATATTGGATAAAGTGTGTTAGTAAAAAGCCAAGGCTTTTAACCATTTGATCCAAATGGTCGAAGATTAAAATTCTTCATAGCAGACCACTTGTTTTGCGTTATGTTGAATAAACTGTGTTAGTAAAAGCTAAGGCTTTTAGCTCGTTGATTCAAATTTGTCGAAGATTTCGATTATTTATTGTCATTTAACTTTTTAAGTTTCGATATTCTAATCAAGAATTTCGTCATGAATACACTCCGCTACAGAGTCTAAAAGGTAGATTGGAATCTATTCAATTAAAAAATATGTCGGCCGTTAGCTCAGTTGGTAGAGCAGTTGGCTTTTAACCAATTTGTCGAAGGTTCAAATCCTTCACGGCCGACCACTTATTTTGCGTTATGTTGAATTAACTGTGCTAGTAAAAGGCTAAGGCTTTTAACCACTTAATCCAACTGGTCGAAGATTAAAACTCTTCATAGCAGACCA
>Ga0193953_1000009_pt1 | contig 99420 bp, 81 predicted proteins | sample BB_4_MG_FD_140325 | JGI IMG/M metagenome (GOLD analysis project Ga0193953, IMG submission 140325) | Microbial mat bacterial communities from the Broadkill River, Lewes, Delaware, United States - BB_4_MG | ecosystem: Environmental > Aquatic > Freshwater > River > Microbial mats | place: USA...
TGCTATTACATCTAACCTTTCTAATTATAATAACGGATCGCACGAGTTTTCTATTATTTTAAATATTGGTAAAAATAACAACAACAGAAAGCCTCCCTTTTATTGGATGAAAAAGAAAAACTCAACAGAAATTTTAGAGATGGAAGATGATAAAAATTAGCCCTTAACTATCTAATCAAAAGTATATTTTTAAAAATAAGAAAGCATTATGAGACTATAAGATGGTAAATTCAGGACATAATAATTAAAAATTAATTAAATATATTTGCCCTTTTAAATTATTACAAATGACGAATAAAATTAAGAGAGTTTCTTTGTTTCAAAGGTTTTTAAATGGTATTGAAATTGTTGGAAACGCATTGCCACATCCAGCTACTTTGTTTTTAGCTTTTGCAATATTAACATTGTTAATTTCAGGTTTAGGGTTTTATTTAAATTGGCAAGTTGCACATCCAGCAACTAAAGAAATTATTGCTGTTAAAAATTTACTATCGATAGAAGGAATACATTATATTTTTCAAAAAACAGTAACCAATTTTACAAGTTTTGCACCTTTAGGTATTGTATTAGTTGCAATGCTTGGTATTGGAATTGCTGAAAAAAGTGGGTTAATTGGTGTTTTTATTAGAAAATTGGTATTGGCTTCTCCAAGAAGGCTACTTACTTTTGTTTTAGTTTTTGCTGGTGTTATATCAAATACGGCAAGTGATGTTGGCTATGTTCTTTTAATTCCGCTTTCGGGTATAATTTTTATGGCGGTTGGAAGACACCCAATTGCCGGTATGGCTGCTGCTTTTGCAGGTGTTTCTGGTGGTTTTAGTGCTAACTTATTTATTGGAACAATTGATCCTTTGTTAGCAGGATTATCACAAGAAGCTGCTCAAATTATTGACACCTCTTATGAAATAAATGCTGCTGCAAACTATTATTTTATGGTTGTTTCAACTTTTTTAATTGCATTTGCGGGTACGTTTGTTACGGAGAAAATTGTTATTCCAAGACTTGGTGAATATAAATCGGAAGATATCATTCCAGAAAAAATTGAGCCCTTATCAAAAGATGAAAAGAAAGGCCTTTTGTGGGCGAATTTAATGTTTGGAGCATACATAATTGTGGTATTAATAGGCACAATTCCTGCTGATGGTTTTTTACGAGGTGAAGGTGGATCGCTGTTAAAGTCTCCTTTACTTGAAGGTATTGTAACCTTACTTTTTTTAGTTGCTGGTTCAGCTGGTATTGCCTATGGTGTTGCCATTGGAAAGTATAAAAATGATTCCGATGTTATGAAAGGAATGGAGGAGAGCATGAAAACAATGGCCTCCTATTTGGTTTTAGTTTTTTTTGCCGCTCAGTTTGTAGCATATTTTAAAGAAAGTAATCTTGGTATTTATGTTGCAGTTACCGGAGCTGAAGCTTTACAAGAAGCAGATTTAAATATTTACGTATTAATGATTCTTTTCATATTCTTTGCTGGTGCTATAAATATGGTTATGGGAAGTGCTTCCGCAAAATGGGCAATTATGGCTCCTATTTTTATACCAATTTTTATGTTAATGGGATATTCTCCAGAATTATCTCAAGTGGTTTTTAGAATTGGAGATAGCGTTACAAATATTATTTCACCAATGATGAGTTTCTTTGCGCTTATTATTGTATTTATTCAGAAATATGATAAAAATGCAGGTATAGGAACTGTAATTTCAGTTATGATGCCCTATAGTATTGTCTTTACAATTTTATGGACACTGTTATTAATAGCTTGGATTTATTTTGGTTGGCCTTTAGGCCCAGGAGCAGAACTATTTTACACTAAATAAATTTTAAAAAAAAGCCGCAAAATTTGCGGCTTTTTTATGGATTGATTTAACACTAAAGTTTATTTAGAAACCTCTAAAACATCTTTAATAATTTGTTCAAATTGGTGTTTTGGTAAAGCACCTTGCGCCATTTGAGGTTCAGCATTTTTTGGAACAAACAAAATAGAAGGAATACTTCTAATACCAAAAGCAGCAGCTAATTCTTGCTCTGCTTCTGTATCAACTTTATATATATTTACTTTTCCTTTGTAATCTTCACCTAACTCTTCTAAAACAGGAGCCACCGCCTTACAAGGACCACACCAATCTGCGTAAAAATCAATTACACAAGGTATATCTCCTTCAAATTTCCATTCTTTATTTTTTTCAAAATTAAAAACCTTCTCTAAAAAGGTTTCCTTTGTTAATAATTCTGTCATCTTTTTAAATTTTATATAAATAGTATTGCAATTTCTATACCATTGTATTTGACGACAAAGTGACACAAAAACTTACAAAGTTGTGGTAACAAAAGTTACACCTTTAATTAAAACCACTACTTAACAACTTATTTAACATATTAATAAGTGAAACTTTTTAATATGAATTTATAATAATAAGACCCAAAATTTCAACTCCGCTCAATAATTAGTATTAAGCGGAGTTGACGATTGGCTAACGTAAACTTATTTATGAAAGCCTGATTTTAAAAATTATGTTAAAAAAATTACTTTATGTTAATTGACATGGTATAACGTTTATTTGCTTTTCCTGGATTTTCTAGTGTTTTACTATTTAAGTTTTCACGTATAAAAGCCAACACTTGTTTATCTGTTGAATTTACTTTTAAAACAACTATTTCACCTTCTGAACTAAAAGTAAAAGTAACATTTACTAATACTTGATTTTCGAATGTATTTGTTGAACTTTCAACTAATTCTACAATTTGTTTTCTTATTTCATCTTTAGAAACTTCTGGTGTAATAATTGTATTTGCAAATAAACTTGTTGTTCCAAATACTAATGCAATTGCTAATAATCTAAACTTGTTCATTTTATTTAATTTTAAAATTATTTTCTTTTATTTAACTATTCAAATTTATGACATTTTAAGGCACATTTTTAGCTTTTAAAACATTTGATACAAATTGAAAGTAATTTTTAAATATTATGCATTTCTCATTTTTATAACAGTTTAATCATCATTAATATAATATATTAGTTAATTTTAATCGTTTCTTTGCACTATCTTAAATTTGGAGAAAAGCCATTTGGAGCATTTTTCGGCGTATTTGGGTTGGTAATCAAATTATTATTAGCATCTGAATTACAAATCCATTCGTTAAAAGTAAATATTTTATTTGGCTCGTTTACATCTAAATTACGAATTGCTTGTCCGTCTAAGTATTCCCAATTTGTTCCATTTCCATCTTCGCCAATTACTCCAAAAATATCTATACTATTTCCAGAATTATCAACCAATTCGTACACATCATCACCATTTCCTGAGATATAAGTAGATGCTATATCTGGAGTTAAAGAAAACATATCTGCAAATCCAGTATTTGCAACTATAATAAAACCTCCAACAGGAATTATAATCCCCGAAAACTCAACTGGAGAATTTGAAACTGTAGTTGCTCCATTTACATATTTATTTAATTTCCAACCTGTTAAATCTATTTCTGTAGTACCCGCATTGTATAACTCAACAAATCTGGAAGAAACACTATTTTTTGGATCTGCAACTTCGGTAATCATTATTTTAGGAATAATAATTGGGCATTCTTTATAAGCATCTGAAAATACAACATCTTCTAGTTGTCTTATTTCTAAATTTGAAGACAGAACACCTGTAATGGTTCCACTTCCTTCAGGGAATTTCTCATTTGCAAAAGTAGCTTCTCCATCTGTAAATACTCCTAGTTTAATTGGCTCGTTACACGATTCTATGGTTCTAATTGCATCATTATTACCCGTATAAAATGCAAACGCACTTCCTAATTCGTTTACCGTTAATTGAACATCTGTTATAGTTACTAATGTGTTTTTATACACTAAATTATTAACCTCAGCGATTGGTATTTTAGTTGGAATTATTGTAAAATTCTCTCCACTATTAAAAATAAAACTTCCAACTTTTGATGTTTCAATTTTAGCAATTCCAGTTCCTTTTGGATAGCCGATTGTTAAAACACCATCAACTTTGTTCATATATAGCTTATCTAATTTGACAAAAACTTTATCGCCTTCATTATAATCTTCAAAAATTAAATCTTTGTCTATTAATAATTGAACACCAGCAGTAGGATTTTCAATAGCATCTTGAATAATTAACCTATTCTTAAAATTTCCAGATTCGTCACTAGAAATTACAAAACCTTCAACAACATAATTATGAGCAACTCCAAATTCAACTAAATTATTCTGATACATTTCTGTTATTTCTAAAAGTGATATAGTTGGCATTAATGCATTTGTATAATCACATCTGGTTTCAGTAAATTTAACGTCTTCTGCACCTCTAATGTACAATTGAAAATCTTCATAATAATTGCTGAAAATTGCAATTATACTCCCTTTCCCTTCTGGCAATAACTGATTTTTAAAATCGGAATAACCACTATTTCTCAGTAACACTTCACCAGTTAAATTGCAGTTGCTATTAAAACTTTCTAAAACTCTATTTTCGGTTGTTGAATTTTTGATATTTCCGTAAGCATTTCCAAGTTCTGTGGCTTTAAATTGAACATTATCTATTTGAATTAACATTTCTAGCATACTCTCATCTAATTCATTAATAGTAACCACTTTTGGAGTAATTTCAACCACTTCACATGAACGAATAATATGATTTTTAACTTCTAACGCTGGAATTCTACCCAATTCTGTGTCTGCTGCTTTTCCAATTTGAATACTCCCAAAACTGTAGCCAACTGCCAACCCTTTTAGTTTTACAAACACTTTTCGTCCCACATTATAAGTTGTATAAATATCCGATTGATCTATAGAGATTTTTATTGCAGCGGTTGGATTTTCAGGTTTATCTTGTATAGAAAGTGATTTGTAAATATTTCCCGATTTATCGCTAGAAACCACATAACCTTTAATAATAACGTCTGTTTCAATTTTTGTTGCACCACCAAAAGTGTACATATCTTTTACTTGAGAAATAGTGTTAGTTGCGGTAATTTCTGGTTCAACACATGCTACTTTTGGAGTTGAAAAGCCATCGTCTTTTACACAGCTTAAATACATACTTATCACAAAGAATAAAAATGCGATAAACTTTATTTTTTCTAATTGTTTCATAGCGTTGTTTTTAAAATCTTACATAAAAGTTTAAATAGTACGAAGCTTTGTTTCCGTACCAGTATTTTGGACCAAAAATTGGTTTTTCTAATTGTTTATCTTGTTTTAGTTCGGGATAATTTGCATTTCTAGATTGCTCAAAACCACCAGTCTTAAAAATTTCACCTAACACATTATTTATTCCTATAAAAAAACCTGCATAATATTGGTTTATTTTCCAAGATTTTCCTCCAACTGCATTCAATAAAAAAGCGTCTGAAAATTTTTCTTGTTTTAACAAATTATCAACTTGATTTTGAGCTACTTCAATACCTGTTTCATTATCTAAAAAAGGAACTCCATCAGCATCAGTATAAAAATTATCCGTTCTTAATAAAGGTGAAATATCTAAGTAATTATTGCGCAATAAATTTACATTTAACTGAAACCACCAATAGTTTGGGTCTCGGTATTCAAAACCTAAAGAATAGGCTTCTTGAGGCGTTCCAGAAATACGGTAATCTTTTAAATAAGCTGTTCCAAAATCACTATTTTCATCAACAAAACTTTCCGATTGCAAATACAACTGCGGATTATTATTGTACGTAAATTGACCAAAGGATCCGACTGCAATTAGTTTTACAGCTGGAACGACCTGATATTCGAAACTTAATTCTGCTCCAATATTTCTTTTGGAAACTCCAGTAATAATTTCGTTTACAAAATCAGCTTGATCTCCTAATAATCCTTCAGCAAAAAAGAAAGACGTTTCTATAGCGTCCGTAAATTCTGTGTAAAAAGCGGTAGCTCTAGCTTGTATTGTAGTTCCTCTAAAAATATAATTAATATCACTAGTCGTAATTTTTTCACTGGTTAAATTAGGCGTACTATTATTAGTAACTCTAGAATTTGAAAATGCAGTTCTAATTGTTGGTGCATTTGAAATATACGCTGCATTAAAATTTACCAAATGACGACCCGTAATTTTATAGGTAAATCCTGCTTTTGCACTTATATCTGCAAAGGCTATTTTTTCACTTTTCCCAAAAGAATTATTTTGATAAGTTCCGTTTTTAAACAAACCATTACGCTGATAATTGGTGCTTTTAAAATTTAAAGCAGCGAAATAATCTAGCTTATTTTTAGAAAATTGTAATTGCGAAAAAGCACTTGCAACAGATGCATTTATAGTGTAATTGTATTGAAATTTATCGTTTACTCCAACCACTCTATTCGGGTTGTTTAAATCGTTTTGTCTAGCATCGCCTTCAGCATATTGATCTAAATCTACAAAGCCATTTCCTCCTAATAGATCTAGCATATTTCCATAATTATTTGAGGTCAAATTTTTAAAGGAAATTCCTGTATGTAAATTTAAATTACCGCCAATCTTTTTTGATAAAACCGAACTCATTGTGAGCTGTTTATCAGCTACTCTATCTTCATATAAATAATACAGAGAATTGCCATTATCTGTATTTTTCTGATACATTTCCTGCCAATTTACTTGTCCTTTATTTAAAAATTCTTGTTCGGTTAAATAGGCATTTGCATAATCTAAATTATCTTCAAAGCGCAAAAAACTACTCGGCAAGTATTTCCAATACGTTGGATCTGGATTTGGCGTATTAAAATATCCTAATCTGCTATTTCCAATATGTCCAAATTGATACGCTAAAGTTGTTTTTAGAGTCGTGTTTTCTTTTTCATAAAAATGACTAAACATTACAACGGGCTCAAAAATTTCTTTAATTCTAGAATTTCTAGTATCACCTTCTTGATCTCCCCAATACGCATTGTATTTTAACCCCTTTAAATTATAAACTTCTTGTGTATTTGGCGATGATTTCCCTCTTCGATTAAATGAAGTAATAGCTGTAATATTTAAAGTATGATTGCTACTCAACTTTTTCTCAGCAGCTACAAAAGCAGCCCAAGCGTTGTATGATGACCCTTCAAAATAACCCTGTTGCGCAAATCTTCTAGAGCCAGAAACAACAAATGCCCAGTTATTTTTATTTAAACCTGTAGCATACATTGCCATAAGTCGACCTGTATAACTTTTATTTGCTGAAGCAAAAGAAACTTTTCCACCTGGTCTATATTCCGACGCTCTGGTATTAAAATTTGTAGTTCCTAAAATGCCCCCAAAATTACTTTCTGAAGCCTGTATTCCAGTGGAAAATTCTTGATTTCTAAACACATCATTTAAACCTCCCCAATTACTCCATTGCGGTCTACCGTCGTATAATTTATTCATTTCAATGCCATTAATTAAAATAGAACCATAACTGGAATCGTACCCACGAACCTTAAACCAAGCCTGACTAAAATTAAAGGATGCAGCTCTTAAAAATGCATCTTTAGATGATTGAAACAAACCTGCTGTATAATCTGAACTTCGCTCACCATCATCTAATAAATCGTCGTCAGTTAAAAAAATTAAGCTATCATCTGTCGTTTCTAATATTGTTTTCAACAAGTAAATAACGCCTAAATTAATTGTAGTCGAATCTTCAATAATTATAGGGATTTTTTGCGATTGATATCCTTCAAAATCTAGACGAAGTACATACGATCCCGTAGGTAGTTTTTCAATAATAAAATTTCCGTTTGAATTTGTTTCAGTAAAAAATAAATTATTTTCTATGGCTACAGAAATGCCTTTTAATGGTTTTTTTGAAGCGTTTTCAACAACCTTTCCTTTAATAGAAGATGCAGTTTGCGCACTTAAATTATAGCCATATAAGATGCACAAAAAGCATAAAAACATTAGCTTTTTCATTTACAATTTTTCTACAATTAACAAAAAAATATTGAAAATTAAAAATTGAAGCGTTTAAAATATATAAAAACAATCTATTGATTTATAACCAAATACATATTTTAAACTCCTTTTACTGGATAATAAAATACTGTTTTTTTCGGTTAATAAATCAAAAAAAATAGTATAAAAAAACAACTTACTACAAAACGTTTGCAAACACAATTAAACAGTTTAACAAATAAACCACCATAACTTCTTAATTTTTAAACTCTTTATATTATGGCTTAAAAATTGTTAGTAAATTAGCATTATTAAATTTCAAATTAAAAATCGATAAAAACTAACAGATGAAACATATTTTACGACTATTTTTACCCCTTTTATTAATTTCAAGTACTCTTTTTGGACAAGAAAATTACCAAATCAGAACCATTGCATTTTACAACTTAGAAAACTTATTTGACACCGTAAATGACACGCTTAAAAATGATGAAGCTAGTCCTATTATGGCAATGAAAGAAGGACAAGAAGAAGTATATCAAAAAAAATTAGCTAATATGTCTAAAGTGCTTTCAGAAATTGGAACAAAAGAGGCAAAAAATTCAGCCGCTATAATTGGTGTTGCAGAAGTAGAAAACAGAAGAGTATTAGAAGATTTATTACAAACCGATAATTTAAAAAATAAACAATACGATATTATTCATTACGATTCTCCAGATTTAAGAGGTATTGATGTTGCTCTATTGTATCAACCAAAATATTTTAGACCCACACATCACGAAGTTTTTGAATTAAAACTATGGGATGAGAATGGAATGCGTATTTACACAAGAGATCAATTATTAGTTACTGGTTATTTAGACGACGAATTGATTCATGTTATTGTAAATCATTGGCCTTCCAGAAGAGGTGGGGAAGAAAAAAGTAGGTCTAAAAGAGAAAAAGCAGCTTATTTAAACACCAAAATTATTGAAAAAATAAAACTAACCGACCCAAATCCTAAGGTTATAATTATGGGCGATTTAAATGATGACCCACATAATGCAAGTTTAAAAAAAGTGCTAAAAACAAAATCTAAAAAAGCTGACGTTAAAGAAGGTGATATCTACAACCCAATGGAAGATATGTTTAGACGAGGACAAAACACCTTAGTTTATAGAGACAATATTAATTTATTCGATCAAATTATGTTTACCTCACCGCTTTTAACAACCACAAAAGACTATTCAACTTATAAAATGTACAAAACCAATGTGTTTAATCCGCAATACTTAACTACACAAACTGGAAAATACAAAGGATATCCACATAGAAGTTTCGCAGGAAATAATTTTATAAATGGTTATAGCGATCACTATCCTGTTTATATGTATTTAATTAAAGAAATTAGCACACCTCAACTAAAAAATTAAATATTAAATTTGCGTTACAAACCATAAATTAAACTTAAAAATGATTCGAAAAATAATTGTAAACCTACTAATATCAATAACTTTTGTTAGCGTTTCTGCTCAAGAAGTTATGACTCCTAAAATGCTGTTGGAATTAAATAAAGTTTCCGCAAAAGGCATTTCAAAAGATGGCAAAGATGTAATTTATAGCACTTCAAAATACAACGTTGCAACAGATACCAAAGTTACAACTGTATATAAAATTCCTATTGAAGGCGGAACACCTGTAGCTATAGAAACCTATAAAAACCTGTTACCAAACAAACATATTTCACCAAATGGTACTTTTGAAATTTTTACTGAAGATGTAAAACTTAAAAAAATAACTGGTAAAGATTTTTATCCTGAAATTAAAAACTCAAATATGCAGATTTATGACGAGTTAAATTATCGCCATTGGGATACTTGGGAAGACGGCGCATACAGTCACGTGTTTTACAGATCCACTTCAAGCTTAACAGAAGCTGTAGATATTATGCCAAACGAACCTTTTGATTGCCCACAAAAACCTTTTGGAGGCTCAGAAGATTACCTTTGGAGTCCAGATAGCCAAAACATACTCTACGTAACAAAAAAGTTGAGCGGCACAGCATATGCTGTTAGTACAAATACAGATATTTATAGTTACAATTTAGCTTCAAAAAACACTATTAATTTAACCGAAAGTAATAAAGGCTACGATACTAATCCTTCTTTTTCTTCTAAAAATCAATTGGCTTGGTTACAAATGAAAAGAGATGGTTACGAAGCTGACAAGAATGATATTATTATTTTAATTGATGGCGAAAAAGTAAATATTACTGAAAATTGGGATGAAACTGTACACAGTTTTGCTTGGGATACAAAAGGTGAAAAAATTTATTTTGTTGCACCTAATTTTGGAACTGTTCAACTTTTTGAAATTAAAGTTCCTAAATCTTCAAACAAAATAACCCAACCCAAACAACTTACAAACGGACAATTTGATATAGGTGGAATTGTAGGGCAATCTAAAAACATATTGGTGGTAAATCGAAAAGATATGAACCACGCAAACGAGCTATACACCTACAATTTAAAAAACGGAACATTAAAACAACTTACCCATGCAAATGATACAATCTATAATGCAATTACGTTAAGTAAGGTTGAAAAAAGAATGGTAAAAACTTCCGATGGAAAAGACATGTTAACTTGGGTAATTTATCCACCAAATTTCGATCCTTCAAAAAAATACCCAACAATTTTATATTGTAAAGGCGGACCTCAAGGCCCTTTAAGTCAATCGTATTCATTTAGATGGAATTACCAATTAATGGCTGCAAACGGCTATATAATTGTTGCTCCAAGCAGAAGAGGAATGTCTGGTTTTGGTGTTGAATGGAACGAGCAAATCAGCAAAGATTATGGCGGACAAAATATGAAAGATTACTTGGCTGCAATTGATGATATTTCTAAAGAAAGCTATGTAGACACCAATAGATTAGGCTGTGTTGGAGCTAGTTATGGAGGATACTCGGCATTTTATTTAGCAGGAATTCATGAAGGAAGATTTAAAAGCTTTATTGCTCATGATGGAATGTACAACTTAAGAAGTATGTACGGAACAACCGAAGAATTATTTTTTGTTAACTGGGATCTAGGTGGTAATTATTGGGATAAAAATAACGCAGCTGCTCAAAAAACTTTTAATGAATTTAACCCTGCTAATCTTGTTGATAAATGGGATACTCCAATTCTAATAATTCAAGGTGCTAAAGATTTTAGAGTTCCTATTGGGCAAGGTCTAGAAGCATTTCAAGCAGCACAATTAAGAGGAATAAAAAGTAAATTGTTATTCTTTCCAGATGAAAACCATTGGGTGTTAAATGGACAAAATAGTTTTATTTGGCATACAGAGTTTTATAAATGGTTAAAAGAAACCTTATAACTAAAAGGTCTTAACTAAAAACTACTCCAATCCGTAAAAAGTTACGGATTGGAGTAGAATTATAGTTTCGTATTTTTATTGGTTTTTAAAAGAATTCTAATAAAAATAAAAGACTAAGCAAACACGTTTAGGTTAACGAGCTTATAATAAGCTTTACCTTTCTTTCAAGTTTTCTATAAGAGGCTCTACTCGCCTCCTTTTAACTTTATTTACTGAATCGATTGCTTTTTTCTCTAAGTTCTTTTTGACTCTAGAAATAGAGTCTTCCTCTCTTTTTAAAGCTTCAAACTCTTCACTTAATGCCTTTAAACGCTCATCAACTTTCACTAATATTGCATCGTAATCATCAACTCTAGAGGTGTAATAAAAATTACTTTCCTTAAATCTAGCGCTGTCAATATTATGTTTTTCAAAAACTAATGGATAGTAGTTTACTTGACGTTTTAAATCCAGATTTTTTGTAGTCCCTGCATTAATAGCCAGGAATAAATCTGTTAGTAAATCGACCATCTGATCTTCAGGGATCAAGTCATCAGGTTTCTTTAAAATTGTATTGCTTGTGCAACTCAACATAAAAAAACTTAAAAAAAGTATGTATATATATTTATTCATTTGTTCTATTAAACAATAATCTTTTACCTTTTATTGTATCATTAAACTTTCCGTTATTATAAATAAGGTTTCCGTTTACAAAAGTATGAGTGATTTTAGAATAGAATGTAGTTCCTTCAAAAGGAGACCAGCCACATTTGTATAAAATATTATCTTTTTTAACGGTCCAAGGCGAGGCAATATCTACCAGCACTAAATCGGCATAGTATCCTTTTTTTATAAACCCTCTTTTTTCAATTTTGAAAATTTTTGCAGGATTATGACACATTTTCTCTATAATTTTTTCAATAGATATTTTTCCTTGTCGGTAAGCCTTTAGCATTGCCGGAAGCGCATGTTGCACAAGCGGTCCACCACTTGGTGCTTTGGTGTATACTTGTTGCTTTTCTTCTAACGTATGTGGCGCATGGTCTGTTGCAATCACATCAATTCTATCATCTAACAAAGCTTTCCATAAACCTTCCTTATCATTTTCAGTTTTAACGGCTGGGTTCCATTTTATTAGTGTTCCTTTAGATTTATAATCATTATCATCAAAAGTTAAATGGTGTACACAAACCTCTGCTGTAATTTGTTTATTCTCTATAGGAATTTTATTTGAAAAAAGCGCTGTTTCTTTGGCTGTCGACAAATGAAAAACGTGTAAGCGTGCTCCCGTTTTTTTTGCTAATTCAATTGCTTTTGAAGAAGATAAATAACAGGCTTCTTCACTTCTAATTTTTGGATGTAATTCTATTGGAATTTCTTCTCCAAATTCAGTTAAATACGTTTCTAAATTCTTCTTTATTGTAGCCTCATCTTCACAATGTACAGCAATTAACATTTTTGTTGAAGAAAATATTTTTTCTAAAACTTCTTCATTATCCACCAACATATCTCCTGTAGATGAGCCTAAAAATAATTTAACTCCGGCAACGTTTGAAGGATCTGTTTTCAACAACTCTTCTAAATTATGATTGGTTCCTCCAAACATAAAAGAATAATTTGCGTACGATGTTTTTGAAGCAATTTTAAACTTATCTTCTAACAATTCTTGAGTTGTAGCCTGCGGCACTGTATTTGGCATTTCAATAAATGAAGTGATTCCACCAGCAATAGCAGCTCTACTTTCGGTTTCAATAGTTGCTTTATGGGTTAATCCTGGCTCTCTAAAATGAACCTGATCATCTATTGCACCAGGAATTAAAAATTTACCTTCTGCATCTATAACCAATGTATCGGAAGATTTTAAACTAATTGAAGTATCAATATCAACTATGTACTCGCCATCTATTAAAACATCACCTTCCATAATTGTACCTTCGTTTACAATTTGGGCATTTTTTATAAGTGTTAAACTCATGTGCTCTTTTCTTAAATTTATTTAGAAATCCCCGTAATTCTCATTTTTATAACACCAAAAACAGCTTCTGAAATTATAGATCCACTCATTTTTGATGTTCCTCTTTTTCTATCTGTAAATATAACTGAAACTTCTTTATGCTTAAATTTTCTTTTCCAAGCTTTAAATTTCATTTCAATTTGAAACGCATATCCAACAAATTTTATTTTATCTAATTCTAAAGTTTCTAAAACCTTACGTTTATAACAAACAAAACCTGCTGTGGTATCGTAAATAGGGATTTGGGTTATAATTTTAACATATTTTGAAGCAAAGTAAGATAAAAACAGTCGTTTAATATCCCAATTTACAACATTAATTTTATTATTTAAATATCTAGATCCAATAGAGAAATCTGCACCTTCATTTGCACAGGCATTGTATAACCTTATTAAATCTTCTGGATTGTGAGAAAAATCTGCATCCATTTCAATAATATAATCATATTCTCTATCTAAAGCCCATTTAAAACCATGAATATAAGCGGTACCAAGTCCTTGTTTCTCAGTTCTTACTTCCAAAAACAACTGCTGAAACTCTTGTTGTAAATTTTTAACAATTGTACCCGTTCCATCAGGTGAATTATCATCTACAATAAGAATATCAAATTGCTTATCTTGCTTAAATACGGCTCTAATTATGGCTTCAACGTTTTCCTTTTCATTAAAAGTTGGTATTATTACCAGTGTATTGGACATATAGATCAATTTTGCAGCAAAGATAAAACAATTAATCACTAATTTTGCCATTAAAAATAAGTAACTTTTTTAATGATTGAAGCAGAAAACATAATACGTCAAGATAGTGATTGGATTACAATTACCTTTGTAACAATTCTTGTTGTATTAGCTTTTCAAAAAAAAATATTTGGAAATAGGCTCCTGCACACAAGCATCTTTTTCTTTAAAAAAAACAAATTAATAAGTTATCTTAGTAAGGAAAAAAATATCTTTTTTAATCTTTACCAAGTGCTATCTTTTATAGTGCAACTACTAAGTCTTTCACTGTTTATTTACTTTATTACACCTCTTCTAAATATAGAAACTACTAATAATAATTTAGAACTATACCTAAAAATTACATTTGGAGTAGGGTTTTACTATTTGATTCGATTCTTAATTGGAAGTATTTTCTCAGCTATTTTTAATTTAGAAAAACTTCATAAAAAAATTTCTTATGAAAAGATTAATTACTTTAATAATCTGATTTTGTGGATATTACCACTATTAGTATTAACCTGCTATTATAAATATCTGGGAGATTTATTCTTAAAAATCACACTAATTATTTTTGTCATTTTAGCAATAATACGGTATGTTTTTTTAGTTATCAACAATAAAAAGCTGATATTTAACAACTTGTTTTATTTTATTTTGTACCTTTGCGTCCTTGAAATAGCACCCTTAGTGATTATTATAAAATTAACTATTTAAGCACAAAATTGAAGTTTATGAAAGTGAAAACAATTTTGGTTTCTCAACCAGCTCCAAAGACCGAAAATTCTCCTTATACAGATTTAATAGATAAGCAAAAAGTTAAAATTGATTTTGTGCCATTTATACATGTTGAGAGTGTTTCTGCAAAAGAAGTACGTACTCAAAAAATTGATTTAAGAAACTTTACTGCTATTATATTAACCAGTAGAAATGCAGTTGATCATTTTTTTAGAGTAGCAGAAGAAATGCGTTTTACAGTACCAGATTCAATGAAATATTTTTGTCAATCTGAAGCTGTTGCATATTATTTACAAAAATATGTAGTTTATCGTAAACGTAAAATTTATGTTGGTAAACGCACATTCCCAGAATTATCTAGTATTATAAAAAAATATAAAGATGAAAAGTTTCTACTCCCTTCATCTGATAAATTAAAAGAAATTATTCCTGATACTTTAAATGAAATTGGAATTAATTGGACGAGAGCAATATTATTTAAAACTGTAGTAAGTGATTTATCTAATTTAGAAAATGTATTTTACGATATTTTAGTGTTCTTTTCTCCATCTGGGATAGATTCATTATTTCAAAATTTCCCAAATTTCAAACAAAATAATACACGTATTGCCGTATTTGGAAACTCAACCGTTAAGGCAGCCACACAAGCAGGTTTAAAATGCAATATTGAAGCGCCAACACCTGAAACACCTTCTATGACAATGGCTTTAGAGAAATACATTTTAAAGGCTAACAAAAAATAATATATAAACTTGGGAAGAAAAAATCTCCTTGATTTAACCAACACTTACAAAGCATCCTATTTTTTCATATTAATGAAGATTTAGGATGTTTTTTTTACACAAATAGGTTAGCATAAATATCTTCAACTTTTGCAACTCTTACAATTTTTATTGCGTAGGGTTTTGAGCTTATTTTATTAAATTTTGAGATAAAAATTTTATTAAACCCTAATTTTTCGGCTTCTAAAATACGCTGCTCAACTCTATTTATTGCACGTATTTCACCCGCTAAACCTATTTCTGCAGCAAAACAAAAATCTTGTGGAATTGCTTCGTCTTCGTTAGAAGATAAAATAGCACTTATAACAGCTAAATCAATTGCAGGATCATCTACTTTAATACCTCCAGCAATATTTAAAAAAACATCTTTAGCTCCCAATCTAAAACCAGCACGCTTTTCTAAAACTGCCAATAACATATTCAATCTTTTTAAATCATAACCAGTTGCAGAACGCTGTGGTGTTCCATAAACTGCTGTGCTTACCAAAGCTTGAACTTCGATCATTAAAGGTCGCATTCCTTCCAAAGTTGCTGCAATTGCTGTACCGCTTAAATCGTCTTCTTTTTGTGAGATTAATATTTCTGAAGGATTTTCAACTTCTCTTAATCCAATGTTTTGCATTTCGTAAATACCAAGTTCTGCTGTAGAACCAAATCGGTTTTTATTGGCGCGTAAGATTCTATATGTATGGTTTCTATCACCTTCAAACTGCAACACCACATCTACCATATGTTCCAGTATTTTTGGCCCTGCAATATTCCCATCTTTGGTTATATGCCCAATTAATAACACTGGTGTAGCTGTTTCTTTTGCAAACTTTATTAATTCGGCTGTAGTTTCTCTAATTTGAGAAATTGAACCAGGCGAAGCTTCAATATACTCGGTATGTAATGTTTGAATAGAATCTATAACAAGCACCTCTGGTTGTACTTCTTCTATAGCTTTAAATATATGCTGTGTATTTGTTTCTGTTAAAATAAGACAATTTGTATTCTTTGTTTGAAGTCGTTCTGCGCGCATTTTAATTTGACTCTGGCTTTCTTCACCCGAAACATAGAGTACTTTTTTAGGAATTGCCAATGCAATTTGTAATAATAAAGTAGACTTTCCAATACCTGGCTCTCCACCTAAAAGTGTCATAGAACCTTTTACTAGACCACCACCCAAAACCCTGTTTAACTCATTGTTTTGTGTTGAAATTCTATCTTCTTTATCTAAAACAATTTCATTTATTTTTAAGGCCTTGTTTGTTTTTTTAACTGTAGCTGTTTGTTTCCAATTTCTTTTTTCTTCCTTTTCAATAATCTCTTCAACAATTGTGTTCCACTCGTTACAAGCTTTGCATTGTCCTAACCATTTTGCGTATTGTGTGCCACAATTCTGACAGAAAAAAGAAGTTTTTACTTTAGCCATTTTTATTAAAATTGAAGAAGTAAATATATAAAGAAATACTTATTTTCTTTGATATTTATTATATATTGGAATTAATATTAAAGATAAGCTTCCAAATAAAATAACCATTAGCGTTTGGGCTGTCCACATTATCCAACCAAAAGCCAATGCAGGATTGTGATCTATTTTATATAACACCAGCGCTCCGGCAACTAAAAGTGGGTACGTTCCTAAACCTCCATTTGTTAAAGCCATACTTAAACCACCAACAACAAAACCAACAATTATTGCTGCAAAAGATAAATTTGTAGTTTCTGGCAAAGCAAAAGTTACTGCATAAAACATAAGTACATACATTGCCCAAATAAAAATTGTATGTGCAATAAATTTCCATTTCTTTTTCATTGTAAAAATACTTTTAGCTCCATCAAACAGGCCTTTTATAAAAGTAATTACCTTTACAACAAAAGGGTTTCTCGATTTTTTTAAAATACGATAGCCAAAAATTCCGAATACTGGTAGCACAACAAAAACAAAAATTTTGGAATAAACACTTCCAGAATCATCTTCTTTAAAAATGTAGCCACTAATTAATTCCGTTTGAAAAAAAAATGCTACACCAATTATAAATAACAATATAATTGCATCTGCAACTCTTTCGGCTACAATGGTTCCAAAAGCTTTTTCAAAGGGTATGTTTTCGTATTTTTTTACACTGGCTGCACGTGCAAATTCTCCAGATCTCGGGATAAATAAATTTAATAAGTATGCAATTAAAACCGACATAACACTATTGGCAAACTTAGGCTTATAACCCAAAGGTTCTAATAAAAATTGCCAACGGTAGGCGCGTGATAAATGACTTAATATCCCAAAAATTAATGATACTAGCACCCACCAATAATTAGCAGTTTTAAAGGAAATTTTAATAGAAGCTACATCTGAAGGTGATAGTTTTGATAAAGAGTACCAAACTAAAAAAACTCCCAATAATATTGGGAGTATTAGAAATAATGTTTTTTTTATTTTTTTATTCAAATTTATGTTAACGAATTATCGTTTTCATTAGGAAAAATTAATGTTGGTTTAAAAGATTTTGCTTTTTCAAAATCTAAGATACCATAAGAAATTATAATAATAATATCTCCTTTGGCTACTTTTCTAGCTGCAGGACCATTTAATGTAATTTCTCCACTTTTTCTAGGTCCAGGGATGGCATACGTTTCAAGACGCTCACCATTGTTAATATTAACAATTTGAACTTTTTCTCCTTGAATAATGTTCGCAGCATCCATTAAATCTTCGTCAATAGTTACACTACCAATATATTGTAAATCGGCTCCAGTAACCTTAACTCGATGAATTTTTGATTTTACTACTTCTATCTGCATAATGCAAAATTAATAATTTTGTGTTAATCTATTCATATTTATAAACTTATATTATCAATAAGTCGTATTTCTCCAGCAAAAACAGCTATAAATGCTCTATATTTTTGCTTTGTATTTTTATTTTTAATTGTTTGAAGCGTATCTTCATCTGCAATTTCAAAATATTCTAGCTCTAACAAAGGTTGTTTTTTAAATTCATTTTCAACCCAACCTACAACTTCTAAAGCATTTTTTGTGCCAAATTTTACCTTGGCTTCTTTTAATGTTTGGTAAATAAAAGGTGCTGCTTTTCTATGTTCATTTGTCAGTCTAGCATTTCTAGAACTCATTGCCAATCCATCATCTTCTCTATAAATATCACAGCCTACAATTTTTACACTCATTTTATGGTTTTTCACCATATTTCTTATTATTTGAAGCTGTTGAAAGTCTTTTTCACCAAAATATGCTTTTGTTGGTTTCACAATTTCAAACAACCGTTTTACTATGGTACCAACACCATTAAAATGTCCATCCCTAAATTTACCTTCCATTTGATGTTCTAAACCATCAAAATTAAAATCTTGAGATGCTATGTTATTTGCATATATTTCATTTGCTGAAGGAGCAAAAACAATATCACAAAACACGGCTTTTAAAAGCGAAAGATCTTTGTCTATAGTTTTAGGATAATTTATTAAATCTTCTTGCTTATCAAACTGAGTAGGGTTTACAAAAACGCTCACCACAACAATGTCGTTTTCTTTTTTAGCCCTTTCTATAAGCGATAAATGACCTTTATGAAGCGCACCCATAGTTGGTACAAAACCAATAGTGGTTGCTTTTTTTAACGACTTAATTTTTTGTTGTACCGATTTTATTTTAGCAAAAACTAACATAGCCTATTTGTTAATAAACGTTAAAAGCGTGCAAACTTACATTTTTCAAGTCAAAATCTACATAAAATTTCGTAATTTTGCATAATCTTTAAAATAAAGGATTGGATTATGAAAGATAAGAGAGTATTGGTTGTTTCATCTGAAGTTGTACCTTATTTGCCTGAAAATGAATTATCAACAACTTCTTTTGAAGTTGCTAAAATGATTCATGGACAAGGTGGTCAAACACGTATTTTTATGCCTCGCTATGGATTAATTAACGAAAGAAGGCACCAATTACATGAAGTTATTCGCTTATCTGGAATGAATTTAGTGATAAATGATATGGATATGCCACTTATAATTAAAGTAGCATCAATTCCAAAAGAAAGAATGCAAGTTTATTTTATAGATAACGATGAGTATTTTAAACGCAAAGCGTTATTTACAGATGAAGACAATAAGTTGTTTAAAGATAATGACGAAAGAGCCATATTTTTTGCAAAAGGCGTTGTTGAAACCGTAAAAAAATTAAATTGGGCTCCAGATATTATTCACGTTCATGGCTGGATGGCTTCTCTTTTACCGTTGTATATTAAAGAATATTATAAAAACGACCCTTTATTTACTGATAGTAAAATTGTGACATCTATTTATAATAATGGATTTGAAGGTACGCTAGATGAAAATTTTAATGAAAAAATTAAATTTGACGGTATAGACGCTTCAAAACTAGAAACTATCACAAACCCAAACTATACAAATATTTTAATTAATGCAATCGAGAATTCTGATGCTGTTATTAAAAGCAGTGAAGTAATTCCTGATGCGTTATTAGAATTTTTAAAAACAAGTAATAAACCTGTATTAGACTATTTTCCACCTGAAGAATTTGAAAATAAATATACAGAATTTTATAGTAACAACGTTCTATAGTTTAAACCTAATAAATAGCAATTTATAATATGACAACAAAAGTTGTAAGTACATTTAAATACTTAGCCGTATTTTCTTTGGTGTTTTTTTCAATTGTTTCGTGTGAAAAAGAAATTGAAAGTGTTGGAGTAAGTCTTATTGATAATGATACCTTTAATACTAATAAATTTACCTCAGAAGTAATAACAGAAAATCAAAATATTGATCGCATACCTGCAAATCTTTTACCACAATATTTATTAGGAGTTTATAGCGATGAAGAATTTGGAAAATTAAAAGCTTCAATAGTAACACAACTTGATTTGCCAACTTTTGGCGAAGCTTATGTATCTGGTTATGGAGAGAATCCAGCTATAGATTCGGTGTTAATTAATATTCCATACCAAGCATCAAGAATAGAAGATTATACAGACGGAAAACCAAAATTTTCTTTAGATTCTGTATTTGGAAATGATGAAGTTGCTTTTCAATTTAATGTTTTTGAATTAAAAACATTTTTAAATTCATTAAATCCAAACGATCCTTCAAAACAAGCTATCTATTATTCCGATAAAGAATTTCAAAAAGGAGACATACCATTATTTTCAGGTGAATTTAAAGTAAATCCGAACGATACAGTAACGTATATTAAAAGATATTTAAATGATGGCTTAACTGTTTATGATGTTGATACTATTAAAAGAGATGATTTAGGACCATCAATAAATCTTCCATTAAATGAAGCATTAGTACATCAACTTTTTGTTGCAAATCCTTCAAATTCAGAATTTCTAAATAGTGATAATTTTAGACATTATTTTAGAGGTTTATATCTTGAAGCTTCAGAATTAGTAAATGAAAAAGCCCATCTTTTATCATTAAATATGTCCTCTGCAAAAATGATTATCTATTATTCTAAAACTCAAGATGAAACTGATGAGCAAGATTTGAATGGCAATGGAACCAAAGGGGAAAAAGATGTTAGAACAAAACACGTATATAATTTTGCTTTCGGATCTATTAAATCAAATGTTTTAGAAAGAGATTATACAAATTCTAAATCCTCTGGAGACGATAGAATATATGTACAAGGAGCTGCTGGTTCCATAGCAACTGTAGAATTATTTTCAAATGAAAATTTAACCGATCTTAGAGCAAATAATTGGTTAATAACAGACGCTAATTTAACACTTTACGTAGATCAAAATGCTTCATCAAATATAACTCCTGAACAACTTTTTGTCTATAATTATGATGAAGATGAACAACTTTTAGATATGACTTCTGAAGGAATTTTTTCAGTAGGAGGGACTTTAGAAAGGGATGATGATGGGAACCCGCTTAAATATACATTTAAAATTACCGATTATATTTCGGAATTATTAAAATCTGATGAATCTCTAGATTTAGTGAAACTTGGAATTAAAGTGTATAATTCTTCTGATGCTCCAACCAGTATTACAGATGTTGAGTTAAAAAACTATAGCTGGAATCCTAAAGGAGTTGTTTTATACGATCATAATACAAATGCTGGAGATAAAAGGGTTAAACTTGAAGTAACTTATACAGAATTAAATAATTAAAATTTTAACTTTTTATGTGTGGAATTACTGGATACTTGGGTTTTAGAGAAGCATATCCAATAGTAATAAACGGTTTACAGAGATTAGAATACAGAGGTTATGATAGTGCTGGAATTGTTTTAACATCATCAAAAGACAAACTAAAACTCTTTAAAACTAAAGGAAAAGTAGCCAAATTAAAAAAAATTGTTGAAAATAATAACTCCACAGGAAATTTAGCATTAGGCCATACACGTTGGGCAACTCACGGTATTCCTAGTACAGAAAATTCACATCCTCATATTTCAAATTCAAGTAACTTAGTAATAGTTCACAATGGTATAATTGAAAATTATGATACTATTAAAAAAGAGCTTATAAAAAGAGGTTACACATTTAAAAGTGAAACCGACACCGAAGTTTTAGTAAATTTAATTGAAGAAGTTCAACTAAAAAATAACTGTAAATTAGGTAAAGCCGTTCAATTGGCACTTACAAATGTTGTTGGCGCTTATGCAATTGCTGTGTACGATGTTAACAAAGCCGACGAAATTATAGTTGCAAAATTAGGCAGCCCTTTAGCTATTGGTATTGGCGAAAATAATACAGAATTTTTTATAGCATCGGACGCATCACCGTTTATTGAATATACAAAAGATGCTATTTACCTAGATGATGAAGAGTTAGCAATAATTAAACTAGGTAAAGAAATTAGAGTACGAAAAATTAACGACGATTCTTTTGTTGAACCTTACATTCAAGAGTTAAAACTTAACTTAGAACAAATAGAAAAAGGTGGTTACGACCACTTTATGTTAAAAGAAATTCATGAGCAACCAAATGCAATTTCAGATACTTATAGAGGACGCCTTTTAGCAGATAAAGGCATTATTAAAATGGGTAGTGTAGACAATAACATTACTAAATTTTTAAACGCAAAACGCATTATTATTGTTGCCTGTGGAACATCCTGGCACGCTGGTTTGGTTGGAGAATACCTTATAGAAGAATTTGCTAGAATACCTGTTGAAGTTGAATATGCTTCAGAATTTAGGTATAGAAATCCAATTATAAATAAAGACGATATTGTAATAGCTATTTCACAATCTGGAGAAACAGCCGATACCTTAGCCGCCATTAAATTAGCAAAAGCAAATGGTGCTTTTGTTTTTGGAATTTGCAATGTTGTTGGTTCATCAATTGCTAGAGAAACAGATTCTGGAGCCTATACACACGCTGGACCAGAAATTGGTGTGGCTTCAACAAAAGCTTTTACTACACAAATAACAGTACTTTCTTTAATAGCCTTAAAATTAGGTAACCTAAAAGGAGAGCTATCTAATTCTAAGTTTAATAACTATTTACAAGAATTAAAATTAATACCTTTAAAAGTAACAGAAGTGCTTAAAATTAATGCTGAAATTGAAAACATTGCAGCTATTTATAAAGATGCACCAAACTGTTTATATTTGGGCAGAGGGTTTAATTTTCCTGTTGCCCTAGAAGGTGCTTTAAAACTAAAAGAGATCTCTTATATTCACGCTGAAGGCTATCCAGCAGCAGAAATGAAACATGGACCTATTGCCTTAATTGATGCGTCTATGCCAGTAATTGTAATTGCAACAAAAAAAGGACATTACGAAAAGGTTGTGAGTAACATTCAAGAAATTAAATCTAGAAAAGGAAAAATAATTGCCATTGTCACCAAAGGAGATACTGTTGTAAAAGAAATTGCAGATCACGTTATTGAAATTCCAGAAACTGAAGAAGGTTTTTCTCCATTATTAACCACAATTCCTTTACAATTATTGTCTTATTATATTGCTGTAATGCGTGGTTGTAATGTAGACCAGCCTAGAAATTTAGCAAAGTCGGTTACGGTAGAATAGTTTTATAATCCTAAATTTCTTTTAAGGCGTCAGCGTAAATCCAGCCAGTTTTACCGTCGGCTATTTTAATTTTTTTCCAATTATCTAGTGCATCTAAAACAATCACTTTTGTTCCTTCGTGCAATTCAAAAATCTCGTCGCTACTGTTAGACGGTGCATTCATAATTTCAACTTTTGGATAAAAAATAATTGCTATCCTATTTTTTTGAACCGTTTTATAATTATTAAACGCAAAAAAAGCGGTTACAATCAGAACAAAAACAGTAAAAATACTGGTGTTAAAATAAAATAATTTTTTTGCAGATGAAGTTGAAAAATAATACAACAAAAACAATAGAGAAGCTAAAAATGAAGCTATAACAGCAATAATCGCCCAAGTGTCAAAAGGTAATTTTTGAATTATATTTACCGAAAATCGTTGAAAAAAAGTTTTTGGCAATTCTTCAATAACATCAATGGTCATTCTTTTTGCAAATGCCAAATTAGCTTTTGCATCGGCATTTGTTGGATTTACCTTTAATGCTTTTTCGTAATAATAAATTGCAGGAGCTACTTTATTCATTTTATAATAACAATTTGCAATATTATAATACAAATCATCGCTTTCAATTCCTTGCTCTTCAATAGCTAAATAAACACCAACAGCTCTTGTATAATTTTCTTCTTTATAAAATGTGTTTCCTTCGGCAAATAACTTGTCTGCTTCTTGTGAGTAAGCAACCAAGCTAAACAGCAAAACTAATATAGTTACTATTTTTTTCATTTTTATAACTGCTTATCAATGTTTGTTATTACTTCTTTTGCTTTTTCAAGTTCTTGCTCCATCATTACATTTGTAGTTGGTGTATAACGTGCAAAATCACAATCGTTTAACACTTCAACAAACTGTTTAATTGCAATAGCCTCAACTCCTTTTTTTGTTAATATTTCAGAAATTCTTTCTTTAGAAATTTCCGATGTTTCTACATGAAGTTTTGCTTTCAGAAAATTATGCAATGCCTTTTCAAGTGCTATATAAAAAGCTTCTTGATTTCCAAGTTGTTTTTTTGCTTGAGATAAATATTTTTTCGCCAATCTATCTGCTTTTCTAATTTTATTTCCAAAAACATCGCTTGCACGTTCTGCTCGTTTTTTTCCAATTATGATTGCTATTGGAATTGCTAAAAATGGTAGAAAAAGCAATAAATAAAATAAATCTGAATTTAAAAATTCCGATTTAATTTTAGGTTGTAAATCTGCATCTAAGGCAATAAATCTAAAATTATTACCCGTAACAACCACATTTTGTTTAGAGATCTCTCCGGCGTTATTTTTAGCAACTGAAGGCAACTCTTTCCCTTCGGTTACATCTACAATAGTTGCAGGAGCAGTTATGGTTTTGTACTGCTCTTCTGTTGGATTAAAATAAGAAAATGCGACTTCAGGTATTTTATATTTTCCTTTATACTGAGGCACAACTGTGTAAATATCTGAAATACTACCACGCAAACCTGTTAAAGCTGTTGTTACTTGTTCTTTGTGTTCTGGTGTATAAACTTCTAATTCTGCTGGTGTAACTATTTTAGGAATTTCAAATAGCTTTAAATTTCCTTTTCCTGAAACTTTTACTGTTAATTGTGCAGCATCATTTGCTTTTAGTACGTTCTTATTTGCCAATACCTCAAAATCAAATTCTCCTACTGCACCAGCAAAATCAGTCGGTTTTCCTTGTTCAGGCAACTGTTTTACGTTTACTGTTCTAATAGCAGATGCTGTTGCGTAATTAATATTTTTTGTAATCATATTACCAAAAAAATCGCCTCTACCTGTAGGAATACCAACAGAGAAATCCATTTTAATAGGTTCAATTTTTAGCTTCCCATCTCTTTGTGGAATTAAAACGGCTCTTTTTAGAACAATGTATCTGTAATTTTCTCCATTGTATTTGCCTTTTTTAACATTTATGTCTTTTACTTCAATATCCTGGTTCCAAAAACCATTGTATTGAGGAGATTCGCTCACACGCCAATCATTAACACTAATATTTTCACTTACAAAAAGTTTATAAACAACATAAATTCCTTCACCAACATAGGGATTCAAATTTGAAACTTCAGCAACTAAATGAATGTTTTGTTGCGCAATAAATTCTGGATTATTAGGATCTTTAGGTATTTCTACTGCATCAACAACCGTTATTTTAACAGCATTAGATTTTACAATTTTATTATTATACTCTATTTCGGCAGGAGCTATTAAAAACTCACCTTCTTTTTTTGGTTCAAGAATGTAAATATAAGATTGTGCATAACTAGCTTTTCCATTAATCCAAGATTGATTAACAGAAGAGCTTGGACCGCCAACTACCTTAAAATTAGTAAATGGTGGTGCTTTAAAATTATCGGCTCCTTGCTTATTTACTGTAAAAACAATTCTAAATCTCTGATTTACACCTAATTTGTTTTTACTTACAGTTGTTTCAAGCTCAATTTGAGCAAAAAACACTTGCGAAGTAAATAATAAAATAGTTACTATGTAAAACTTCAATAATTTCATCTGTTAATATTTATTGTCATCTTTTGTTCAGGTGAAACATCTTAGCAAATAAACCCTATATTTTAATAAAGTTTTAGCATTGGATGTTTCATTTTAATTACCAGTCTTTTTCTTGTTTAACTTTTTTGCCTTTTGCTTTTTCAGCATTTAATTTTTTCTGAGTTTTATTTTCTTCGTTGTTCATGGCTTCTAACAACTGTTTCATTTGCTCAGGAGATAATTGGTTTGGACGTGGTTTTTGATCTTGCTTTTTATCTTCATCTTTCTTATCATCATTCTTTTTTGGATCTCCATTTTCGTCTTCTTTATCTTCTCCTTTGTCTTTTTGATCTTTATTATCGTCTTTCTTATCGTCGTCTCCGCCTTTATCTTTATTTTTATCGTCTTTATTATCCTTTTTATCGTCTTTGTTATCTTTGTTGTCCTTATTATCTTGGTTGTCTTTATTTTGCTGATCTTCTAACAATTCTTGTGCTAATGCCAAATTATAACGGGTTTCATCGTCTTTAGAATTATTTCTCATAGCATTTTTGTATGCTGCAACTGCTTTATCGTACTGTTTTTCTTTCATAAAAGCATTTCCCATATTATGATAGGTTGCTGCCTTACTCATTTTATCTGTTTCCGTTTTTTCAACCAATTCAAATTGAGCAACTGCTTCTTTATTTCTAGTTTGCTGATAAATAGCATTTCCTAAATTATAGGAAGCTTTTGGATAATTTGGATTTTTAGAAAGTGCTTTTTTATAGGCAACCTCTGCTTCATCAAATTTTAATTGATTGTATAGTTTGTTTCCTTCTCTAACATCTTCTCGTGCTTCACGCTCTAGCTTCTCAGGACTTTTCTGTTGAGAAAAAACCAAGCTTGTAAAACATAAAAATATAAGTACGAATCTATTTTTCATTCTTTTCAGTTTGATTAAATAAATTTAATTTTTGAATCCATGTTGTTTTTCTTTCCAACAATAATACATCTATTATAAGCAATAATAGTCCAATACCTAAAAACCATTGAAATTGATCTTTAAAATCTGCAAATTTCTTAGTTTCAAATTCATTTTTTTCGGCTTTTAATAATATATCTTCAATGGTATCTATAGTTTCTTGTGTTTTATTTCCATTAATATATTTTCCATTTCCTTCAGCTGCAATATCTCTTAAAACGGTTTCAACCATTTTAGTAATTACAACTTCTCCTTTATTATCTTTTTTATAGCTTATAACCTGGCCATTATTTTTTATAGGGATTGGAGCTCCTTTTTCTGAACCAACTCCAACTGTATAAATTTTAATACCTTGTTTTGTGGCTTCTTTTGCTAAAGAAACTGTATTTTCTTCATGATCTTCACCGTCTGAAACTATAAATAAAAATCGGTTGGTTTGCTCATCATTATCAAAATACGTTGTTCCGAGTTCTATAGCCTCATTTATTGCCGTTCCCTGACTAGAAACCATATTTGGATCTGCATTTTGTAAAAACATTTTTGCTGCCGCATGGTCTGTTGTAATTGGCAATAAAGGATAGGAATTTCCTGCATAAATAATAATACCAATCCTATCGCTTCCCAAATTTTCAATAATTCTGGTAATAATTTGTTTTGCTTTATCTAAACGGCTTGGAGCTATATCTTCTGCCAACATACTTTTTGAAACGTCTAAAGCAAAAACAATATCTACACCTTCCCTTTTAACGGTTTCTAACTTAGTTCCCATTTTTGGATTTGTTAAAGAAAGTACTAAGAAAGCCAATCCTAAACAAACTACAATAATTTTTAAAAACGATTTAAAGGTCGATTTTTCGGGACTTAATTTTTGTATCAGATTTTTGTCTGCAAAGTTTTTTTGGGTCCTTTTTTTCCACCAAAGCACCAACAAAAACAGCGTAAAAACTACTGGAATAATTGCTAAGTAAATAAAATATGTTGGTTCTTCTATTTGATACATTTTTACTAGTTGTTAGTTTTTGGTTATTAGTTACTACTATCGATTAACCTTCATCAATAATTAATATAGTTAAACAGCAATCAAATAAAACTTTTAAATACTGTGTTTTTTAAGAATACCTCAATTAAAATTAAGAGTCCCGCTAAAAGCACTAATAATCTATATTTTTCTTGATAATTGTAATATTTAAATTCTTCGATTTCAGTTTTTTCCAGTTTATTTATTTCCTCGTATATGGCTTTTAACTTTGTATTGTCTGTTGCTCTAAAATATTGTCCTTCCGTTTCTTTCGCTATATATTGCAATAATTCTTCGTCTATTTCAACTGGAGAATTTCTAAATAATAATTGTCCTGTTCTTGGATCTTTTGCATACGGAAAAGATGCTGTTCCGTTGGTTCCTAAACCAATTGTATATACTTTTATTCCCAATCCAACTGCTAATTCTGTAGCGGTTTTAGGATCTACAAAACCTGTATTATTTACACCATCGGTTAATAAAATTATAACCTTACTTTTTGCTTTACTTTCCTTTAATCTGTTTACTGCAGAACCCAGTCCCATTCCAATTGCTGTTCCGCCATCTAATTGTCCCCATTTAATTTCTGAAATGGTATTTCTAACAATTCTTTTATCGCTTGTAATAGGTGTTTGTGTAAAACTTTCACCAGCATAAACTACTATTCCAATTCTATCATTAGGGCGCTGATTTACAAATTCTGTTGCCACTTTTTTTAAGGCTTCTAATCTGTTTGGTTTTAAATCGCGCGCTAACATACTTGCAGAAACATCAATTGCCATAACAATGTCTATCCCTTTATTAGTTTTAGTTCTTTTACTTACAGAAACATTTCTAGGACGTGCCAACGCAATAATTAACAATGTTAGCGCTACTAACCTTAATACGTGCAGTAATGGTTTTAACTTTGACAAAATTGAAGGCTTTACTTCAAAACCTTTTATACTTGAAATTGTTAATGTGGCACTTTCTTTTTTTCGTACCAAAAAAAGCCAAATTGCGAGTATTGGTATTAAAACTAATAACCATAAAAACTGCGGATGTAAAAATTCAAAATTCTGAAACATGCTTATGGTTTTAAGGATACTGATTTAATAATTCTGTTTACTACACTTTCTGCCGAATCGTCGCTCCATAAGGAAGAAACATATACTTGCCGCATTCCTTTTGTATCGGCAAAAAACAACATTGTTAACTTAAAATCTTCTTGTAATTGGGTTGCCTCATTAATTCTTTTATATTCTACAGATGCTTTCTTCCCTTTAATTCCATCAATTTTAATAGTTTCTTTTTTAATATTGGTAAACCTGGTATTTAATTGCTTTTCCATTCCATTAAGAGCCCCATCAATACCGGCATCTAAATCCATTTGCTCTAATTCACTTATAAAATGAGTTGTAGAAACTGCTATATAAAAATTACTTATTGGACTTCCGTAAGTGTAAATTGAAAAATCTCCAATTGTTGCCATACTATCTTCTGGAAGCTGAATAGATTGTACTGTTAATATTTCTGGTGTTTCCAAGGTAATTTTAGGATTTCCATAAGAAGCTTTGTACCACTGTTCTTGCATCATTTCTGAAGTGGTTTTTCCTAAAATATTATTTTTTACATATTTATATCCGAAATACCCTAAAGTACTAATTACTAAAACTATTGACACTAAAATAATAATTAGATACTTTTTAAAAGATGATTTCTTTTTAACTGGTGTTTCTATAAAAACAGTTGTTTCATCTAAAATAGTTTCTTCTTTATTTAAATTTGCAACATGAACCGCATTTTGGGTGTTTTTTAATATTTCTTCAATCCTATTTCTATCTCCTTTTATTTCTTCAATAATTGGTTTGGATTTTGCAAATTTTACTAAATCGGCGCTTTGTAATACTTCTTTTAATTGCTTAATAGTCTCTTTTGAAATACCTAATTTACTAGATTCATTAAAATCTATAATTGTTTCAATTAACTCATTTGTTGTTGATTCTAATGCTGGAATTTTTATATCTTTTTCTATATAAGTTCTAACAATATCTGTTAATTCTGAATAATAAATTTTAATTTTATTTTGCTGTAATAGCTGTTTTTCATCTAATTCTTTCAGTCGTTGCATTGCTTCTTGAATTGGGGCAACATACACTTTTGGAATTATTTTTTCTATTTTCTTTCTAAATATGAAATACAATATCAATGCAAATAATAACAATATTGGAATAGCCCACCACCATAAATGCTTATAATCATCAAAAGTTTTAGGCTCTCTTTTAATTGATTTTATAAGGTGCATTTTTTGTTTGGTTGTATCTACTTTTACAGTTGCAACGTTTACCAATAAAGAATCTGTTAAAAACTGTTTATTATTAATAAGTACTTTTTGTTGCGGAATTACATATTGACCGCTATCGAAGCTTGTTAACAGGTATTTTTTTTCGAGTCTATTTTTTAAGGTATCTGTTGCTAAAGCTTCAACAACTTCAACTTTCCCTAAACTATCTAATTTAAATTCAGGAAAAATTACATTATTGGTTTCGGTTACAGATATTTTATACTGTATTTGTTCACCAATTCTTATGGTTGTAGTATCTACCGAAATTGTAACAGGTGTTTCCTGTGCCATTCCAATAAAACCAATAAAAAATAATATATAAACTAGTTGCTGCTTCATTTTAATATTTACTATTATCTTGCTCCCTTGCGTTTAAAATAACCTAATAATTTCTTTACATAACTTTCGTCTATCCGAGAGTTTATAATACCTGCACCGCTGTGTGTAAATGTTTTTTCGAAGTACTCTACAGATTTGTTATAGTGCTTCTCATAAGCTTTTCTAACACTTTTTGAAGCCGTATTTACCAACACTATTTTTTTTGTTTCAGCATCTTGCATTGGAACCATTCCTAAGTTTGGCATTGAAACATCGTGTTTATCGTATATTCTAATACCTGTTACATCGTGTTTTCTTCCAACAATTTTTAAGGTGCGCTCGTAATGTGTATCCATAAAATCTGAAAGCACAAAAACAATGGCTTTCTTTTTTATTACGCTCGATAGATATTTTAATGCTTCATTAATGTTGGTTTTGGTACTTTTTGGTTTAAACTCAATTAATTCTCTAATAATTCTAAGTACATGACTTTTTCCTTTTTTTGGAGGAATAAATAGTTCCATTTGATCAGAAAATAATAACAAACCTACTTTATCGTTATTTTGAATTGCTGAAAAAGCTAATGTTGCCGCTATTTCAGTTAGTGTATCTCTTTTAAATTGTTGTGATGTACCAAAAAATTCTGAACCGCTAATATCTACCATCAATACCATTGTTAGTTCGCGTTCTTCTTCAAAAACCTTTACATAAGGCTCGTTATAACGCGCTGTAACATTCCAATCTATTGCTCTAACATCATCTCCATATTGGTATTGACGCACTTCAGAAAAAGTCATACCACGCCCTTTAAACGAACTGTGATATTCGCCAGAAAATATATGATCAGACAAGCGACGTGTCTTAATCTCTATTTTTCGAACTTTTTTGAGTATTTCTTTAGTATCCATGTTTTTAGCTATTGGCTGTTGGCTATTAGCTATTAGCTAAATGCCAAATGCTTTTTAAGGTACTTCTACTTGATTTACAATTTTATTGATAATATCTTCTGAAGTGATATTTTCTGCTTCGGCTTCATAGGTTATTCCAATTCTATGACGTAAAACATCGTGCACAACGGCGCGCACATCTTCTGGAATTACATAACCTCTTCTTCTAATAAATGCATAACATTTAGCTGCCATTGCTAAGTTGATACTTCCACGTGGCGAAGCTCCAAAGCTTATTAAACCTTGTAAATCTGGTAAGTGATATTTTTCTGGGTATCGTGTTGCAAAAATTATATCTAGTATATATTTCTCAATTTTTTCGTCCATATATACTTCTTTAACTGCTTCTCTAGCTCTATTAATTTGATCGATAGATGCCACAGCGTTAATTGCGCCAAAACTACCTTTTAAATTAGCCCGCATAATTAATTGTTCCTCGTCTAACTTTGGATAATCAATTACTGTTTTTAACATAAATCTATCTACTTGTGCTTCTGGTAAAGGGTATGTTCCTTCTTGTTCTACTGGGTTTTGAGTTGCCATTACTAAAAATGGTTCGTCTAATTTAAATGTAGTGTCTCCAATTGTAATCTGACGCTCTTGCATAGCTTCTAACAATGCCGATTGTACTTTTGCAGGTGCACGATTAATTTCATCTGCTAATACAAAATTTGCAAAAATCGGACCTTTTTTTATGGTAAAATCGTTATCTTTTACACTGTAAATCATTGTTCCAATTACATCGGCCGGCAATAAATCTGGTGTAAACTGAATCCTACTAAAATCTCCTTGAACAGCCTTTGCTAGTGTATTAATTGCTAAGGTTTTTGCCAAACCTGGAACACCTTCTAATAAAATGTGTCCATTTCCTAATAAACCAATTAGCAATCGTTCTATCATGTGCTTTTGACCAACAATTACTTTGTTCATCTCCATTATTAACAAATCGACAAAGGCACTTTCTTTTTCAATTTTTTCATTGATAGCTTTAATATCAATAGAAACGTTATTTTCTTCAATCATTTTTATAGTTTTTAAGGCGTGAATTTAACATGCTTTGTAACACAATGCAAATAGCACAAATATTTTTTTAAATGTTGTTAAAAATTGGTTAAAAAATAATACAGAACCTTAGGTTTAATAAGATTTTAACACCATTTGCTCCCCATTAAAAATTGCATAGGTGAAATGAGAAATCCAATCGCCTGTATTAATATATTTAGAATTTTTAGTAAGTTGAATTTCCATTGGTAAATGACGATGTCCAAAAACAAAATAGTCGTATTGTTTTTTGGTTAATTTTCTTTTACAATAATGCACCAACCATTCATTTTCTTCACCCAAAAATTTCACATCTTCTTCTCCTGAAATCAATTTATTTTTAACGGATAAATATTGGGCTAAAGTAACGCCAACATCTGGATGTAACCATTTATACAACCATTTTGAAAATGGATTGGTAAACACTTTTTTCATACGCTTATAACCTTTATCACCAGGACCTAAACCATCTCCGTGTCCAATTAAAAATAATTTATTGTTAAATGTAAATTCTTGCGGTTTGTGGAATGTTGGAATATTTAATTCGGTTTCGAAATAATCTTGCATCCAAAGGTCGTGGTTTCCAACAAAAAAATAAATTTGAATGCCACTATCTCTTAACTCGGCAAGTTTCCCTAAAACACGTATAAATCCTTTTGGAACAACTTTTTTGTATTCAAACCAAAAGTCGAAAAGATCTCCTAATAAAAAAATGACTTCTGCATCTGTTTTTATAGTGTCTAGCCAACTTACAAATTTTTGTTCTCGAATTTTACTTAGCTTAGTTGTTGGCGCTCCAAAATGTTGGTCGGATGCAAAATATATTTTTTTATTGATTGTCAAAATAAAGATGAATTAAAGTATAAAGTTACAATTAAGTTTTAATTTGAAATAAAAACTATTTACTGTTATCTAATTCTATAACTTTTAAAATCATATTGTCTTTCTTTTGAGTTACCATAAAATAACCTGTTTGGTCAAATAAATCGCGTGCAAAAAAAGCTTTAAAGTATAATTTTAAATCTTCTCTAGATTTTGGTCCCATTGGAACTTTTAAATCTAATTCTTGGAGATACATATTAAAAATCTTTTCATCAGCATCAAAATTTGCAACAAAATCTTCTAATTCCCAAGCATTTAACTCTTCTCTATGTGAATCTATATATTTAAAAGTGAAGCTATTCAATCCTCTGTAAATCATCCTATTGTAGGTACGTGTTGTGTCTATTGGAACAAAAACATCTGGAATTATACCCCCTCCACCGTACACAGTTTTTCCTTTAGGAGTTGTATATTTTAGTGTGTCGATTACTTTAATACTATCTTTTGAAATTAATTCTCCATTATGTATTCTGTTTAAATAATCGCTATTGTACAGTTTTGTGTTATGGTCTGCGTAGGGTTTTTGTATAGATCTACCTGTTGGCGTATAATATCTTGAAGTTGTAAGCCTAACTGCCGAACCATCTCCTAAATCCATTTCTTGCTGTACCAATCCTTTTCCAAAAGATCTTCTACCAACAATGGTTCCTTTATCATTATCTTGTAAGGCGCCTGCAACAATTTCACTTGCAGAAGCAGAATTTTGATCTATTAATACATACACGTCTCCGTCTTCAAAATCGCCTTTTTTGGTTGCATAAGATTTACCAACTTCACCATTCTTGTTTTTAGTAAAAACAATTAGTTTTCCATCTTCTAAAAACTCATCAATTATATTATTAGCAATATCCATATAACCTCCGCCATTTCCTCTTAAATCTAATACTAAAGAGTTCATGCCTTTTAAGATTAATTCATTTAAAGCTATTTTAAATTCTAAATAGGTTGTTCTAGCAAAACGTTCAACATTTATATATCCCAAGGTATTATTTATCATATAATAACCAGGTACGCTTTTAATTGGAACTTCGTCTCTCTCAATTTGTATGTCAAGTACTTCATCTGTTGAGCGTCTGTAGACTTTAAGCAATACATTGGTTGCTGCTTCACCTTTAAGTGATTTCATTACAGCTTCAGAAATTTTTCTACTAGCTAATAGAGTCTCTTTTTCTTTTTCGCTAACACCTGCTTTTTTCACTAATTGTTCTCCAAAAAGTGTATCATTATCTGCTACTATAATTCTATCTCCTGCTTTAATTCCAGCTTTATAGCTTGGGCCACCTTCAATAACACCTGTTACAGTTACGGTGTCTTGGTGCACTAAAAAGGAAACTCCAATTCCAACAAACTTGCCTTGTAAATTTTCAGTAACTTGTTTTAAATCTTCTTTAGGAATGTAAACAGAGTGTGGATCTAATTTAACAAGCATATTAGTAATAGCATCGTCTAAAAGGCTATCTGTATCAACTTTATCTACATAATCATATTGAATGTAATTAATTAAGCGTTTTATTTTAGCCTCGGTTGTATTTGAGCTAAAAATAACAGCTTTATTTTTAAAGTTAATCGAGCTTCCTATTAAGATTCCAATAGCTACAGCCAATCCTAAAAATATTGGCAAACTTGCTTTTTTATTTATCATTATAGATCTTTAAGATACGTTATTTCAACTCCTGCTTTTTCTAAAAATTGTACCCCAGAAGTATCTTTATATTCATTTGCATACACCACCCGTTTAATGCCAGATTGATGTATTAGCTTGCTACATTCTTTACATGGAGACAATGTAATATATAACGTAGCATTTTTACAAGATTGTGTAGAACTAGCAACTTTTAAAATTGCATTTGCTTCTGCATGTAACACATACCATTTTGTATCTCCTTGTTCTTCACAACAATTTTCAAATCCTGTTGGTGTTCCGTTAAAACCATCAGAAATTATCATTCTGTCTTTTACAATTAATGCTCCTACTTGTTTTCTTTCACAATACGATAATTTTGCCCATTCTAAGGCCATCCTCATGTAGGCTCTGTCGTATTTTAGTTGTTTTTTGTTCATTATTATGATTGTTACGAAAGTAAAAAGAATACTATTAACTTCAAGTTAAAATTTTACCAAAATATGGTTGCTTTTAATATTGGCAACACAATACCAATAACTATTGATGAAATTATGAGTATATAATCTCTTTTTGAAAACCTGAACAAAGTTTGAAAAATAAATCCTAAAATAAGAATAATTAACACCACTATTATTTGAGCAATTTCAACACCCAGAGCAAATTCTAATAATGGAAGGAACTTACTTTTTGAAGTTCCAATTAACATGTTAAAATAGCCAGAAAAACCAAGACCATGGATTAAACCAAAAAATAGTGCAAAAACTAAATTGGTATTTGTTTTTAATTGTTTTGTAGTATTTTTAACATACAATATGTTAACTACTGCAGTAATAATAATAGTAACTGGAATTAGAAACTCTATCCATTTTGTATCAACCGATACAATTTTATAGGCCGCTAAAATTAATGATAGCGTATGTCCAATTGTAAAAAGAGTAATTAACCAAATTACTTTTTTCCAATTTTTAAAATCATATACTACTGCTAATGCAATTAAAAATAAAATATGGTCGTAGGCATTCCAATCTAAAACATGAAACAAGCCTTCTTTAAGAAAAAATATAAATGAATCCATTTAAAAAAATTTATGGATTCAAATATAGAAAAATTTGCTTCCCTAAATTATGAGTTAAACCAATTATTTACAATCTTATTTTCAATAGGAGTTGCGGTTTTATGAACAAATTCATTTTTACCTGCATTGTACTCATAATCTTCACCCCAAACTTTATAATTTTCTGCAACTTGTTTTATGCTCTCACAAACATACAACACTTCTTTATTTGTAATTGTTGGGTGGATAGACATACGAATCCAACCTGGACGTTCAACCATACAACCATCTAAAATTTTCTTTTCAATACCTTTTGAGGTGTTTTGATCTACGTGTAATAAAAAGTGACCATAGGTTCCTGCACAAGAGCATCCGCCTCTGGTTTGTACTCCAAATCGATCGTTTAGCAATTTTACAATTAAATTAAAGTGTACCTTTTCTATATAAAAAGAAAAAATACCCAATCTATCTTGATGTTGTGGTGCTAAAATTTTAAGGTTTGGTATTTTAGACAACTTTTCAAAAACTACTTCATTAATTTCGTGTTCTCTTGCCAGTATTTTATCAATTCCCATTTGTTCTTTTAACTGAACGGAAAGCGCAATCTTTATGGTTTGTAAAAAACCTGGTGTACCACCATCTTCTCGTGTTTCAATATCATCTACATAATCGTGATCTCCCCAAGGATTTGTATAATTTACCGTTCCTCCTCCTGGATTGTCTGGTACTAAATTTTTATATAATTTTTTATTGAAGATAAGCACTCCTGAAGTTCCTGGACCTCCCAAAAACTTGTGTGGGGAAAAGAAGATTGCATCTAAATACATTTCTTCATCTGCTGGATGCATATCAATTGCCACATAAGGTGCTGAACACGCAAAATCTACAAAGCATAAACCTCCGTTTTGGTGTATTATTTTTGCTATTTTATGGTAGTCTGTTCTTATACCTGTAACATTAGAACACGCTGTAATTGACGCTATTTTTATAGGTCTTTCTTTGTACTTATCTAGTATTTTTTCAAAACTATCAAAACATATTAAACCAGACTCTTGGCAAGGTATTATTTCAACATCTGCAATAGTTTCTAACCAAGATGTTTGATTAGAGTGATGCTCCATATGTGTAATAAAAACAATCGGCTTTAATAACTCTGGAACTGCTGTATATTCTTTTAAATTTTCTGAAACTTTTAATCCTAAAATTCGCTGAAATTTATTGACAACTCCTGTCATTCCTGTACCATCGGTTATTAAAACATCATCTGCATTTGCATTTACATGATTTTTAATAATAGCTCGGGCTTTATGATAAGCCATGGTCATAGCTGAGCCTGTAATAGACGTTTCGGTATGTGTATTGGCGACAAAAGGTCCAAACTCATTCAATAGCTTTTCTTCAATTGGTCTGTACAATCTTCCACTAGCTGTCCAATCTGTATAAATAATCTCTTTTTCTCCATAAGGAGATTGGAAAGATTGCTCTATACCAACTATATTTTCTCTAAACTGTTGAAAATAATTCTCTAATTCTGAAGGTTTTTCTTGATCTTCAAGATTATTTAATTGTGATTTTTCTTTACTCTTAGAAAATATGTTCGATAAAAAACTCATTGTTTTTCTGTTTTATTTTACTTCACTCTTCTTTACTAATTAATTCGTATTCTATTAATACGAATTAATTAGTGCCCTAAACTATAATTTTAAACAACTTTTTTGTTTACTAAATTATAGTTTCAATTCATCAAATAACGCTATTAAATCTTTTGACGATGGTCTTGGAGCATCAGGAGAAACTATATTCCCTTGTGGATCTATTAAAATAAATCGAGGAATTCCTTTAATTTGATATTCCTTTACAAAATCTGAATTCCAATCTTTATCTGCAAATAATTGAACGCCTCCTAATTCTTTCTCTGTAACCATAGTTTTCCAAGCTTCATGATCTTTAGCCTTATCTATAGAAATACTAACAAATTCAATGTTTTTATCGTGGTAGGTTTTTTCTACTTCTTTTAAAAATGGAATTTCTCTTTTACAAGGTCCACACCAAGTTGCCCAAACATCTACATAAACATATTTACCTTTTAAATCATCTAGTGAAGTTGTTCCTCCTTTAAAGTTTTCATAACCCTCAAATTTTGGAGAAGGTTTTCCTTTCCCTAAAACAGTTAGCATATATTGTTTTTCTTCATATGAACCTGCTATATAATCAGTTAGACTACTAATTTGTTTTGTTTGAGCTGCAACAAAAGCGGTATCTGCAATTTTTGAATCGGCTAATAAATTTTGAAATTTAGAATTTATACCTTCAATTTTTTCTTCAAACTGAGGCTTTTCTAATTCAAACATAGCTTCGTCTGCTAGTACTGATTCTTGCAACAGGGCAACTGCAGCTAAGTAGTTATTTTCCTGTTCTCCATTACCTGTATAGCTTATGGTTTCATCAAATTCATCTGTATTTGCTGTAAGGTTTAAATCGAACCCATTCTTTAAATAAACTCTAGTTTGTTCTGTTCCGTCAAATAAAACATAGGTTCCCGGATTTACTTTTAACGTGTCAGAAAATGTCCCATCTTCATTTACTTTTATTGTTTTCAATATTTGTCGTTGCGCAACAATTAAAGAATCTGAATTTGGATTGGTAATTGTTCCCGATAGTGTTACATAATCTTTTGGTGCTTCTGGTTTACATGATAACATCAATAAAACTGCACTTACTACTATTGTTATTTTTTTCATTCTTCTATTTATTAAATTTTGAAATTCCTTCTTTTAACCACGCATGGTATTCGTCTACATCTGGAGTATAGCCTGCTGGATCTATTAAATTTTCTTCATTATGATCCATTAACACATAAAATGGTTGGGCATTTGCCTTGTATTTTATTGTTTGAAATTCACTCCATTTTTGCCCAATATACTTTAACTTTTTTCCTGGTCGTAACTTAGATGCTAGTTCCTCTTCTAGTTTTCGCTTATCATCTACATACAAAGAAATTAATACAATATCATTTTTTAAAATTGGTAATACTTTATCTTTTGCCCATACATTTTGCTCCATTTTTCTACAGTTTACGCAGGCGTGTCCTGTAAAATCAATCATTACTGGCTTGTTTACTTTTTTTGCATATGCCAGACCTAAATCGTAATCGTTAAATGCAATAATATTATGCGGTGCCATTAAATGTGCTCCCTCTGGTAACTCTCCGTGACTGTTTGTTGAAGTGCCACCTCCTAGTTTTGTAAATCCAACTCCGTAAGGAGATTCACTATAATGCTGTGCTGGTGGAAATGCGCTAATTAGATTTAATGGTGCCCCCCATAATCCTGGAATCATATAAATTGTAAATGATAATACTACCAATCCTAAACTAAGTCTTCCAACAGAAATATGCGTTAATGGTGAATCGTGTGGTAATTGAATTTTTCCAAACAAATAGAATGCTAAGGCTCCAAAAATAGCAATCCAAATAGCTAAAAATACTTCGCGCTCTAACCAATGTAGTTGCAATACTAAGTCGGCATTTGATAAGAATTTAAATGCTAATGCTAACTCTAAAAATCCTAAAACTACTTTTACAGTATTTAACCAGCCTCCTGATTTTGGTAATGAGTTTAACCAACCTGGGAAAGCTGCAAACAAGGCAAATGGAATTGCCAATGCTAATGAAAAACCTAACATACCAACTATTGGACCGACTTGACTTCCGCCTGCTGCCGCTTCAACCAATAAGGTACCTACAATTGGACCTGTACAAGAAAAAGAAACAATTGCTAAAGCTAAAGCCATAAAAAAGATACCAATAATGCCTCCTCTATCCGCCTGTGCATCTACTTTGGTTCCCCAAGAACTAGGTAAGGTAATTTCAAATGCTCCTAAAAATGAAACTGCAAAAACAATAAGTAATAAAAAGAAAATAATGTTAAACCAAACATTTGTGGACAGTGCATTTAAAGCATCTGCTCCAAAAACTGCACTAACTATAATTCCTAATAAAACGTAAATAATAACTATAGATGCTCCATAAATAATGGCATTTTTAATTCCAGCAGCTTTACTTTTACTTTGTTTGGTAAAGAAACTAACCGTCATTGGAATCATTGGGAAAACGCAAGGTGTTAACAATGCCGCAAAACCAGAGAAAAATGCTATTATAAAAATGGTTAATAAACTTTTATTTTTTGATGTATCTTTCTTCTTAATTGGGGTTACAACCTCTTCCTTATCTGAAATAGCTACTGCTCCTTTTTCTCCTGCAATATTAAATTCTAAATCTACAAAAGTTGGTGGTAGACAATTAGCATCATCACAAACCATAAACTCAACCTCTCCTGTAATTTTTAATGCATTTTTAGTTTTTAATTCTATACGCTGTTTAAAAGTAGCTGTGTTTTCAAAGTATTTGATTACCATATTGAAAACGGGATCGTTAACCGTATGTCCTTCTTCTTCTATAACGTTACCTACTAAATTAAACGCTTCGCCAGTCTCAAAGATAAAGGATGTAGGTATTGGACCATCTTCAGGTACATTTTGTGAATATAAATGCCACTTATCTTCAATACTCGCCTTGGCTATTAAATCATATTCCGTATCTGATATCTTTTCTACTGAAGTTGACCATTTTACAGGGTCGTGAATTTGAGCATAACTCGAAGTGAAAATCAATAAGAAAGAAAGATATAAAAGTGTTTTTTTCATGTGATGTGTTGATTTTGTTTATTTTGGGTTTTCAAAAATAAAGAATAATACTTATTAAGTCGTTTATAAAACTGTTTTCCCTTGTTTTTATATGTTAAATTTTTCTTAATGGTAAATTATAGCTTAAATACTAATAACTAATGTATTTGATTTTTTGTTTTAAGAGTGTAATATTTGCTTTTAAAAACATAGATTTTTCTCACTATTAATGAACCTAAACCGTTAACTATAGGTTATTATTTTTTTAAAATAAAATAGAGCTCTTTTTCAATATAAAATTTGTTGTATTTTTAATTTTACTATAGAAACATTCAACCCCAAAAATATTTTTATAGCGAAAAGGGCTCATTTAAATGAACCCTTTTTCTTTTGCTTTTAATATTAACTCTCTATCGTCGTTATCTTTAACTTCAAACAACTTTTTTAATTGTTTTTTTCTTCTTTCTAACCCTGGCATAGACATTGGGATTATACTAGGAAGATCTTTCATTTTAGTACCAATAGACATTTCATACAATAATTGCCTATCAATTTTATCGATTTTATAATCAATTGAAGCTTGTTTTCTAAATAATTCTAATACCGATTTACTATAATATGGGGATCCGCCTAAAACTGTTTTAATAGCAAATACCAGCTCATCTTTATTTACATCGTTTTTAATTAGAAAGCCATCTGGACTAACATTTTTAAGTATGGTTTGTATTCTATAATTGTCGTTAAACGTAGTTGCAACAACAATTTTACATTCTGGTAATAATTTTTTAATAGCTATACCTAAATCTTCACCCGATAGATATTCGCCGTCTGTTGATTGTGGAAGCGATATGTCTAAAAAAATTACATCTATTCCTTTCTTTATTGAAGCTTCTTTTATTTTTTCAATAGCTTCATCACAATTTATAGCTATTGAAATTTCAAAATTAACTGTTGAATTTTCTAAGCTAATAAATTCAAATGCACTTTTATATGCATCTGCAATAATTGGATGATCATCTATTATTAAAACTTTATATTTACTATTCATTATTTTCTGTTTCTATTGGACAAGCTACAAAGATAGTGGTTCCCTTATTTTTTAACGAATTAATTTTTAAAATTCCATCAATTTTTTCTGCCCTAGATTCCATATTTTTCAAACCAATTCCTTTTCTTTTATCTTTAACATTAAAACCTTTCCCATCGTCTTTTACAAGCAGCTCTATACTGTTATTATTAATTAGGCTAATTTTTATTTCTACATACGAGGCATCTGCGTATTTAATTATATTTTGCAATGCTTCTTGTAAAATACGGTATAAATTAATTTTTATAACATCATTTATAGCGTCCCAATAAATAGTCTCATCACAATAAAATTGACATTTAAAACTCTCTAAGTTACTTCTTTTTTCAATTAAATCTTTAATAATTTTTGAAAAATCTTCTTTAGATGACAATATTTCATTTTTTAATTCGTGTGAAATAGTTCTAATTTCTTTTTCAATTATTTGAAGCTCATCAATATAATTCTTATGTTTTTCAATAGTCTCTTTATCTCCTTTAATATTTAAAAACCCTAAGCCTAATCTGGTTCCAAAAATTTTACCTAACACTCCATCATGTAAATCTTCAGAAATTCTATGACGCTCTTTTAAACGCCCTTCTTCTAATTTAGTTTGTTGTTTTATCATTAAAGATAAAATTTCTTGATTAGATTTTTGCTGCTCTTTATCGAACATTAATTCTTTATTCTTTGCCGCTTGAACTCTCATAGCATACGCAAAAGACAATAATATAATTACTATAAAACCTCCTAATAAAATTAGTATATTTTGCTGAGAGAGTTTCTCTGTTTCCTCAATATATTCGTCTGTTTCAAAACGAATTCTTGTAAACTTGTTTCTAATTTTTCTATCCTCTACTTGCAGGCTATCACTTATACGAACATATTCATTTAAATACTTGTTAGATTTTTGTCGATCTACTCTAGACAGCAATAATAAGGTTTCTAATTTATCTCTGTAATTCTCAAGTTGATCTGCCAATCCAAAAGCCTCATTTGCATATTTTACAGCTAAAATTGTGTCTTTTTTTACCGCATAAAATTCGGATAAATGTCTTTTACAAATAACCATACCTGAAATATTTTTCAAACTATCTCTTATCTTTAATGATTTATATAAATCTTCGACAATATTTAAAGTATCTCCTCTTAAAAATTTAGTGTAAGCAATATTATCTATCAAACGAGCGTAAAAAATAGGATCTTGATTTTTTAAATCTTTAATTTTCAATGCTTCTTCAAAATTCTCAATAGCTTTTTCGTAATTGTTAAGTTTTTGATAGGTTAAACCTATATTACTTAAACTACCCTCTTTATAGTTTTTTTTACTTTTAACCTTAGTTAAATAATCCAATGCCTTATTATGATAAAAAATTGCACGGTCAAACTCTTCAATTTCAATATAAATTAGACCTAAATAATTATAACATTGATATAATTTATCATACCGCTTAGTCCTCTCATATTTACTTATTGCGTCAAAAATTAAAATTTCACTTCCGGTATAATCTTTTAAACGCCCTTGAATAAATGCCATATTATACAACATATTCGCAGCATAATAATCGTGTTTTACCAAATTAAAATTTTCATACGCTTTGTGATAATGAAAATACGCACTATCAATTACTTCTAAATCTGTATAAAAATTTCCATAATTCCAATGACTATCACCTATTGTATATAAGTCATTACGATCTAAAGCTAGTTGCAAAGACTCTTTATTAACTTTTATAAATAAAGAATCATAATCTATACCCTCAGTTTCTATGGCTATTTTAGCTAGAAAATCGTTTTTAATAGAATCCGAGGAAATTTCTTGAGTAGCTGTATAAGCTTTTTGTAGTACCAATTTTTTTTTGGCAAGATCTAATTTTGGTTGCTTAGATTCTCTAATCCAAAAAGCAATGCTATCTGCTTCAGCAGCTACCTTACTTTCTAATCTATTTTTAGGTTGTTCACAAGAAAATAGTGTCGGTACAAAAAATACCAACACTAAAAGCTTATATAATACTATGTGAATTTTTGTTTTAATTATAATTGGGGGTTGTTTAAAACAAAACTACTAAAAAAGCCTTAAACTAAAGTTTAAGGCTTTTAAAATTTATTATTAATTGACAATTTTATATTTTTATCAAAAAAATTTAATCTCTTGTTCTAATTACATCTGCAGTACCATCATCACCTGTAGCTTGTTCTTGAGCATATAATTGTTCGTCTTCTGCACTGTCTGAAGTACAAGAAAATGATAAAGTTGCTACTACTAATACTGCGAAGATAAATTTGATTGATTTCATAATAAGTGTTTTTTAATTAGGTTATATATTTTTCTGTGTTTTATTAAATACTATGGTGTAAAAGTAGTTTTAAATACTACATTTACAAGTATTTAAAACCATTTATTAGTGAAAACAAACCGTTCGTTAGCAAGAGCCAACCGTTTGTTGGTAAATGCAGATTTTGCAAGAAGATGAAGGATAATTTACTCTAAAAAGAATATACAACTAAAGATGCAGTTATACTATCTATAGCCTTAATGTACGTTTTAGTAAAAGGAACTTCATGAGCCCCTTTTTTAATAGTACAAATTGATTTTCCGTATTGAATTCTTGAAATAAAGTTTTTATTTATAATGTAACTTTTATGAATTCTGTAAAAATTATTTGGTAGCAAGTTTTCAAAAGTTTTTAGAGTTTTATATGCATTTACAACGGTACCGTCGCTCATATAAAAATCTGTAGTATTATTATCAGCTTTTAAAAGCAAGATTTCATCTGTTTTAAGATATTGATAATCTTTATAAGATTTTAAGCAAATACTATTTCTAGATTGTATTGGAAAGTTATTTTCTAATCTTAATAAGGTTTTTCTTATTTCTAATTCCTCTAACGGATTTATTAAAATATCGGTAAAACCATTTTTTATAACAGTGTAAGCATTTTCTTTTGAAGCGGTTATTGCAACAAATAATGGAACATTATTTTTAAATAGATTTAATTCACTTACAAAGTGAAAAGGGTATTTAATTACTGTATCAATATTTAAAAAAACAACATCGGGTGTATGTTTTAAAACAGCATTCATAGCTTTTACGCTATTTGAAGCAGTTCCAACGCAACTAATCTCCGAAAAATCTTTCAAAACGTTCTCAATACTTTTAATTGTATTTATGTTTTTATCAATAATAAAAATAGTCACCATTTAAAAGTTCACAACTTTAATTTCATCAAAAATAGTAAAAAATATATCAAAAGTATATGGTTTATCCTTTCATTTTGTATGGAAAAATAACGCAAAAACAAATTTAATACTTTTAATTTTACAGTGTAGAAATCATTTAATGTTTTAGGCAGAGAAATTATAAGTTAATAGTGTATCTAAAATAGATTTTGAAAAAATGAAGAAAACAGCTAAGCGTAAAAAAATTAATAATATTATGAATGAAAAAAAACGCAATACTGCTATTGAAAGTTTTATTAATAATACTCATAAAGTTATAAAGGAGAATCGACAAAATAATTATCCAAATGACATTAAAGGCTTATTTAAACGTTTAGGAATAGAATAAGTTAACATTAAAAAAAACATTATCCCCCAAAGCAGTAATTAACATATTAATAAAAACCCCAAACTGATATCTATGTTAAGTGTTAATTACTAAAAGCTATGAAAACAAAAACTCCATTAACTAATGTTAATGGAGTTTTTTAATTTTTCAGCATTTTAACTGTTTTCTAGTACCGTTTTAACACCAAAATAAAAATCAAAAAGAGCTTTTAAGTAGCTCATTAATTAAATTGATATAACCAAAACCATTCTAATTAATATCAAGTTATTATTTACTGATATTGTTTACTGTTTGGAAATACTTTTCTCAAAATATTTAAAATGTTTTTAGTCTCAACAACATCACCCCTGTCATTATAAATAGAGTACGCTAATGTTAATAATTGCTCATTGTTTGGATATGTTTTCAATGCTTTCATTATAGTTTCTATTGCCTCCTTACTTTTTCCTGAATCATTTTGCATCAAAGCAAAATAATAATGGTTTTGAGCATCATTTTTAACGATTGTTTTAGCTGTTTCCAATGTTCTTAGTGCTTTTTGTTTGTCTCCAGTTCTAATATAAGCAAAAGCTAATGCTTGATATGCTGTTGAAAATTTATTATCTATTGCTAAAACTTCTTTCAGCAAAGTAATACAGGCGTCATTTTTACCTTGCATTCGTTTTAAATCGGCATAATTAATTTTAGCTATTAAATTTAAAGTATCTAATGCTATCGCTTTTTTAAAGTAATCTTCAGCCTGATCTAATTTTCCCAAACCTATAGCAGCAGTACCTATAGATGATAAACCTAAAGAACGATCTTGCCAATACAATAACTGATCAATGTATTCTTTCCTAGCTTCATTAACAACCTTTTGTTGTTCAGCAGGTAAATTTGTTACAGGCATATCATAAATTAAACTGTTTGCCATATATCTTACACCGTAAACAGTATCCTTTGCTAAAGGCAGTGCATATTTAAATTGTTGTTGCTTTGGTAAGTTTCTTAAAGATTCTAATCCAGCTCTTCTCACTAATGGACTTGGAGATGTTAATGCCATTTTTAAATTTTCGAAGGCTAACGGATTATTCCTATAATCTTGAAATCTAATAGCTGTTCCAACAACAATGTTAGCCATATCTTTATCGTTAATAACTTTATTTAGGTCGGATTGAGCATCTGGTTTATTTGTTCTTATATTATGAAAAGCAAAACCATAATGTGAAATAGTATCATATTTATTGCCATACCATTTTTTAAATTCTTGGGATGCCCATTCATTGGATTTATCCTTATGACAATTATTACAAGCATTTGTAGCTCCTGTTTTTACACTAATATCTGGTCTTGGAATACGCATACTATGGTCTGACCGAGGATCTACAACCATTACTGTAATTTTTGGTAAATGACAACTAATACAACTTGCACCAGCTCCATCTTCTTTATGCTTATGATGTTCAGTAGTCTTATATTTGCTTGGCATATGACATTGAAAGCATACATTCTCTTTGCCGCCTTTTAATTCTCCACTATGCACGTTGTGACAATCTTTACAAGTTACACCTTTTGCATACATTTTACTTTGAAGAAAGGATCCATATACATAATCTTCATCATTATTAGTTCCGTCATCATTATATAAGGGGTAATCTAAGTAGGCCACCTGATGTGTATGTTCTAACATTTTTCCAAATGTATATTCATCTGTTAACTGAGATCTTCTCGAATGGCAACGCCCACACCACTCTACTTGCATATTTGAAGTTCTGGGTTTTGAACGGGTTACTTTTGCAGTTTCGGGATCAATATTCCATAGACTTGGATCTCTGTCCATTATATCAAAAATCAGTCCCATGTTTTTTACATTTTGAAGGGTATCTTGTGCCCATTTTTCATGTAAATCTCCTGGTCCATGACATGCTTCACAAGAAACATTTATTTCATCAAAAGTTGTATTATACATTTGCGTATTTGGGTCGTAATTTTTTTTAACATTGGTGGAGTGGCATTCAGCACACATATAATTCCAATTTTGCAATGGTCTCCCCCAATTTAGCTCATCGTGTGAAGCAATAAATTCATCAGGATATAAATGTTGCCACTTTTGCCCGCCCTCTTCTTTTAAACGTGAATCCCAAAAAGGAGTTAGCACTTGTAATTTTCCTTTAGGAAAAATAACTAAATATTGCTGCAAAGGATAAACTCCAAAAGTGTATTTTACTTCAAAATCAGCATATTTCCCATCAGGTCCTTGCGTATTAATTATAAACAAACTGTCCTTTTTAAAAAAAGTACTAGTTACGCCAAAAATTGTATATTTTGAGTTATTGAAATCACCCAATACAGTACTATCCGTTGGTAATTGCATAGCCAGTTGATGGTCAGAACCCATCCATTCATTGTATTCTTTTTTATGACATTCAATACAATTTGCAGACCCTATAAAACCTTCATCATGTTTGTGGTTATTTAGAGAGATTTGAAGAGGAGAGTACTCTTCTTCTTTATTTTTTTTACAAGAAATGAAAGTAAAAATGAAAAGTAAAAATGAAAATTTCAATAAAAATTTAACAGAAGTAGTTGGATTGATTTGAATGTTCATTTTAATTATATATTAAATGTACTATTAACGCTTTAAGGCGCTAATTTAAACAAAAAAAGATGTATAATATATGAAATATAAATTATTACTATAAATGCATGCTATTGTGCATTTGCTATAAAATATACAAATTCTGGAGCAAGTACAAAATGACAAATTGAACTTAGTAAAGTTAAAGGGTAAAAACAAAATGTTTTACATATGTTATAACTTAAATAAAAAAGCTGAGACATAAATCTCGGCTTTCTCTTTAGTACCTTTAATGGGAATTTACATATTACCTATATAGATTTTTTAATATTACTTCTAAGACCTCACTTCTTAAATTTTTTCTAACAACATTGCCTTTGGCAATTGATAAGACTCTCACAAGAATTTGTGATATCTCTGTAATTTGATGTAAATGCTTCATCATTTTATTTTTTTATGAAGAAATAATAACTTCCCAATTTCCTTTTTTATAAATATCAAAAATGGTTTTAATCGAAAATGAATCCACTCCTGAAAGTACCTACTTAATTTGTTTAAATCCAATAAACTTAAATAAATGTTAATATAAAGGGAACTAAAAAAGGTACAATTATAGTTAATACAACGCCACTAAAAACAGCTATAATTGCCCATTCTTTTCCTGTGCTTTCTGAAATAATTGGTAAGCAGGTATCCATTGAGGTTGCCCCACCAGAAACAATACCTCCTAGTTTTCCAAAATATTTCACAAAAAATGGTGTTGCTAAAAGTGTAATTATTTCTCTTGAAATATTAGACAATAAGGCGATAACTCCTAATGTTTCTCCACTAATTTCGGTTATAAATATTGAAGATAAGCTATAGTAACCAAATCCCGCAGCTACTGCCATAGCTTCTGTTAAACTAATTTCGGAAATAAAATAAGATATTACTGCTGCACCAAATAATGACCCTAAGATAACACAAAGTGGAACGAGTATAATTTTAATTTTTGTTTTACGAATTACACTAAGAGCGTTACTATCTGCCCCAATTCCAATACCTACAAAAAACATTAAGGCATATAATGAATACTTGGAAAAATCATTTTCTATCAAAAAATCTGGTAAGAATTTGTAGATCCCTAAAACTACGCCCACTATAAACATTAAAAGTATGATGATGCTATTTTTCATTTTTTTGGATAAAGAATAATTTATAAGTGATGTACGCAAAAATTAGGCTTCCTAACACGGCTCCAAAAGTTATTAAGATAGCTTGTAAGCCTATGGTGGTCATATTAGAAACAATTGTTTTATTTAAACCAACTCCAATTCCTAGGAGGAATAATAATGCGTAAATAATTAGTGTTGTAGCCTTGTTTGAAAATTGAATAAATTTGTTCTTATTCCTGAGAACATATCCAAGAACAAAACCTAATGTCATTAATAGTAATACTGGTAGCATATTATTTAAGGTGATTATATAAACATTTTTACAGAAGTTTTATAAATTCCTGAAAAGGAATTGTATATAATTCTATTAACTATTGGTATATTATTGGTTGAATAATAAATGAGTAATTGTAATTTTTATTAGCTGAAATCATATACTCTGGATGCGGTAATCTTCCCCAGGACGTATCACCTCCAACACCCATTTGTAAAAAATCAATATTCCATTGAATGGTTTTACCAATTTTAATATCTGCGCCGTGTTTTTTAGTTACTGGAACTAACCCTGAAGCTGATTTTACTGCATCATCACTATTAAAATCTAATTCTTCCATATTAAAAGGCCAAACACTCGCATTTAATAATTGTGCTTCTGATGAAACTTTTAAAAACATATTTTCAGAAGCTAATTTCATCCATCTAACAGCTGTTTTATTCCCCGTTTCTTGTGGTCGCAGATAACGATGGAATTGCATTTCAATTTTTCCTGAATACACTCCAGTTTTAACGCCCGTTTTTCTGTCCCAATAACTTTCATCAGGACCATTACCATACCAAGATACTTCTGTAAAATTGTTTGGAATTGTGAGATACATTCCTATTCTTGGTATATTTGGCAGTTCTTTTTTATTTGGACTAAAAGCATAATCTAATTTTAAATTCCCATTCTTTGCAATCACATAATTTATTAAAACTGTTGCTTCATTATTTGGAAGGCTGTATTGAACTTTATAAGAAACCCCTTTTTCATTTTTTATTGGTGCATTAATTAGTTTTGAGGTATAATTATAAGATGCATTTTGCCATACCTTCGCCCATTTATCCATTCCATTTCCTAAATCATTATCGGTTGGAGGTCTCCAAAAATTAGGACGAATAGGTTGATTGGTAATTATTTTTCCATCAAAAACCCAAGAAATAATTTCACCAGAATCAGCGTCTAATTTTAAATTTGTTTTATCATTTTTTAGCTCAATTCCATTTTTAGAGGTACTAATTTCAAAAGTATTTCCTTTTGAATTTGAAACTAATTTTCTTCCTCCTTTGTTTAATGTAAATTGATCCCAGGCAATTTCATGACCCTTTTGAATTAATGCAGTCTCCGTTTTTTGGACTAAACTAACTTCTAAAATAATTTCATTAGGAGTTTTAAAATCGTATTGAATTTCTTCAATTTTTATTTTTTTAGTTTCCTGAGCTTCAATTTCAATATTGATAATTGATTTTTTAAAAGTTTCTTTTCCATTATTTAAAATTCTAATCTGCAACTCTTTATCTGAAAAACCTGCAAAAAAGTTTTTGTTTTCAATTTCAATAATTCCATTTCCTAAATAATTGAATTGAGCAGGCTCGTATACTTTTTTAACTTCTGATAAATGTGGATGCGAATTTCTATATGGATCAACCAAACCATTATTTAAAAAGTTACCATCTGTTGGCAAACCTGGATGAAAATCGTGCCCATATGCCAAATAAGGTTTGCCATTTTCATCTTTGTATTCCAAACTTTGATCAACCCAATCCCAAATATATCCTCCTTGTAAATTTGGATATTTTTCAATTATGTCCCAGTAATCTTGTAAATTTCCAACTGAATTTCCCATTGCATGCGCATATTCAATCATGATTGATGGTTTGTCTGAATTTGATTTTCCATGCTTAATTAAATCCTCTGGTCTTGGGTACATTGGGCAATACAAATCTGTATAATCATCTTTTCCTGCAGGTTCATATTGAACAATTCTGTTTGGGTCATTCTCTTTTAACCATTTGTAGGTAGTTCTAAAAACTTCACCTTCACCAGCTTCATTACCTAATGACCAAGAATAAATTGAAGGATGATTTCTATCTCTATAATACATACGTTTTGTACGCATTAGATGGGCAGGCAACCAACTCATTTCATTTCCAATTTGGGTGTTTTCATCAATCGCTAAAGGATGACTTTCAATATTAGCTTCATCAATTACATATAAACCGTATTTGTCGCATAAATCTAGCCAATATGGATCGTTTGGATAATGAGAACTTCGAACAGCATTAATATTGTTTTGCTTCATTAATTTAATGTCCTTTTCCATAGATTCACGCGATACTACATGCCCTGTAAAAGGATCCGTTTCATGTCTATCAACACCTCTAATATAAATTGCTTTTCCATTAATTAACACCTGGCTGTTTTTTATTTCAACACTTTTAAAACCGGCATAGCGAGTAATGTATTGGTTGCTTTTAGGTTTGTTTTCATCTTCCAAAGCAATTTTCAATGTATATAGATTTGGAATCTCAGCCGACCATTGTTTTACGTTTTCAATTATTTTTTCTAAAGTAAAATCTATGGAAGTATTCGCAGGAATTTCAATAGTTGAGGTTTTTTTTATGATTGATTTTTCACCATCCAGTAATTCTAAGTTTATTATTTTTGAAGTTTTTTCGTTTGCATTATTAGCTATTGAAATTATACTTTTAAAAATCCCATTGGAATATGATTCATCTAAATTTGTATCGATGTAATAATCTGAAACAAAAATTTTTGGTTGCGCATATAAATATACATCTCGCTCAATACCACTCATTCGTAACATATCCTGACTTTCCAAATAACTGGCGTCACTCCATCTAAATAATTGTAATGCAATAAGATTTTTACCTTCTTTTAAATATTCAGTAATATTAAATTCTGCGGGTGTTTTACTACCTTGTGAATAACCAACATAATTACCATTTACATAAACATACATAGCCGATTTTGCACCAGCAAAATGGAGGATTGTATCTTCCGATAAAAATTCTTTAGTAAGAATAATTTCTTTTCTATAGGTTCCAACTGGATTATAATCTGTGGGAGCATCTGGCCATTTTGTTGTAAATGGATAACGTTCATCTAAATATATTGGATTTCCAAAACCTTCAACTTCCCAGTTTGCTGGAACAGGGATTGTTGTCCAATCCCTATCATCAAAAGTTATGTTTTGAAAAGTTGTTGGACGTTTTTTCGGATCTTTTACCCAATTAAACTTCCAATCGCCATTTAAGCTAATAAAACGATTTGAATCTTCTTTTTCAATAATTTCAGTCGCTTCTGCACCAAAAAAAGTTGCTCTTGGAGGTAATTTGTTTTCTTCAAATATTTGGTGATTGTAATGATTTTTTTGTTCTGGAATATTGCTTAATTGTTTTTGCTCACAAGAAATAGCTACAAAAAAAGCAATTAGTATTAGTAATTTTATTTTCATTATTTTATTTTATTTAGAAGGCTATAACTCTTTTCCTTTTATGCTGTAAAATTTATAATATACTTTTCAGCTAGTTCTAGTTCTCTTTTATTAATCTGTTAAAAGCATGATAATATGAGCTGCGCTCCAACTAAAATTTTGTGCATTTAAACCTTCTCCAGTAATTGGATGGTAATTTTCTCGAATCGATTTTCCTTTACCTAAAACTCCTTCAGCACCTTCTAGTATTTTAACTGTAGCTCTGTCTGCTTCGTTATTAAAACCATAATTTCGCAATCCCTTTACACCAAAATAAGCTTGATCTAACCAATTTGGACCTCTCCAATACCCATTTAAAGGATTGAATTTTGGGTGATCTGCACTCATAGTTTGAAAAGGAACTTTAGTATAGAATTTTTCGGGATTCATCATTTTAATTTTCACAGCTTCAGCTTGATCTTGTGTTGCTGCATTTGCCCATAGTGCTGTCCACCCTTCACTTCCTTCTCCTTTAATAAAATTACTTCCTTCCAAATTAGTATCGTAAAACCAACCATCTACACTATCGTAAAATTGATTTTGAATCCTAATTTTTAAGATTTTAGCCTCATTTTTATAAACATTAACATCTTGGTTTTCTTGAATTGCTTCAGCTAATTGTGCTAAGTATAATTTTTCAGCATATAAATATGCATTTAAATCAACACTTTCTTGGTCTAAAGAATAAGCACTCTCTTCATTCTTTAAAATTTTTGAATCATCAAATCGAATGGCATTGTCCATACCACTTTCCCATTTTGCAGCTATTAAAGTACCGTCAGTTGAGCCATATTCACACAAACCATCTTTGTCATGATCGCGTTTGTTATACCACCAACTATGATATTTTTTTAATTTCGGATACATTTCTTTTACAAATTCAAGATCGTTATCTTTTTCAAAAATTTTGACAACAGCCCAAACAGATAGTGGAGGTTTGGTATCTCTATAATTATGTGCTTCAATAGTAGTATCTCTGTAAACGCAATCAACAACAAAACCATCTTCACTTTGAAAATCAAACATTGCTTTTATTTGATTTTTTGCTAAATCTGCATCATAATAAGACAATCCCACTGCATGTTTCCAAGAATCCCAAGCCCAAAAACCATTAAACCATTTGTAATGGTAGCTTGGAAATAAACCTTCAAATTTTAGTTCTCCAGCTGGAATACGCCAGTTATTTTGTAATGTTAAAATTGATTTAGCTAGCACTTGTGAATATTTTTCTGCTAAAAAGTGCTTATTCTGATTAGATATTAAGCGATTTAATTGCTTGTCTTTTTCTAATTTTCGAGATTTTAAAGCAATATCAAAATTATTTTTAAGGATATGTTTTTTTTCAAGTTCCCATAAGTATTCTGGAAATATAAAGGATTGCGAAACCACGATTTCTTTATACGCATTAGGTTTTAATTCTAATGTTACAGGAGTAGTTATATATGTTGAATCTGAACTAGAGATTTCAGTTTCGTTTGGAAACAATAAATATCCAATTGCAGCACTTTTTGAAGAAATTATTTTTATTTTATTTTTATTAGAAGTTATGGTTAAATTTTCAGTTAATAAATCCTGATTTTTCCAATGATATTTAACTTTTATATTGCTATTGCTTTTGTTTGTAATAGTAGATTTTATCTTAGCAGTATGTCCAGAGATAAAAACCAATTCTTGTTTTAATTCAATATTTTGACTTTTAAAAGTTTGTTCTAAATGACTGTTGTAACTTTTAGTTTCAATGGTTTTCCAAATAGTTTTATCAATAATTAGTTGAGAAAGATTTGAACTACTCCAAACTCCGTTTTGTTGGGTCATTAAAAAAGGACCTGAAAATCCACCAAAACTGGCAACAGTATCAGGAAAACTATAACCAAACCAAGCACCTTGATCAGAAAACATTAAGCCAGATTTATCTATAGGATTTTTTGGAGTTATCTTATAATCTAGAATATTTTCACTATGGTTAAGAAACATAAACTTCTTATCAATTTTTAAATGCTCTTTAGGGTTGTTGCAACTAAAACTTATTGCAAAAACTAAAACAACTATATGTTTAATTACTTTGTTTAAATTCATTTTTAATTATGTTATCTGTCTTTTTTAAATTCACATTTATATCTGAAATCAGATTGCAACAAATTTCGATTATTTTTCTTTATTAATTTAAAAATGACCTTTACTTGACCTTTCATTTAGTTATTTTAAAAGAATGCATCAATTAATAATATTTATATTTGTAATGTCAAGAAATTAATGTTAACCCTAATCTTAATGCGCATTTTTTTTATAATTTATAAATCATTAGCTAATGAAAAACTTGATTAAAATTATTTTTTTTATTCTTTTATTTATAAATTTTAGAGCATATTCTCAAACTAATATTTGGGATGAAAACCCGAGCGATTCTCAGAAAGAATTGGATAGTTTACTAACTATTTTACCTTATTCAACAGGTGAAGATAAATTACCCTTATTAAATAGAGTTGCAGAAATTTATTGGGCGATAAATCCCAATAAAACTATTGAATATGCAAATGAGGCCTTGGAATTATCGCAAAAATTTAATGATAAAAGCCAAGAAGGTTTAGCACTTATTAATCTTTGTCAAGGCTATTTGTTTAATGATTTTTATGATAAAGCGTTACAATTAGGGCTGCAATCGTTAGAAATCAGAAAAAATATTGATAATAATTATGATTTAGCTTTCACACTGCGTACACTTGGATGGTTGTATTATGATATTGGGTATTTTGATAAAGCCCTTGAATACCATACAGAAACTTTAAAATTACACGAAAAAATAGGAGACAAACAACGAATTGCCTATAGTTATAACAGTATAGGGTTAATTCACGAACATAAAGGAAACTGTAATTTGGCATTGTCTTTTTTTAAGAAATCTTTAGAGTTAAAGAAAGCGTTTAATAATAAAGATAGAATTGCTGAAACCATGAAAAATATGGGCGTTTGTTATCGCAAAATTAATAAACTTGATTCTGCTAAAACATTTTTAGAAGCTGCTTTAGAAATTTCAAATCAAATTAGAGACGATCATAACAAGGTTCATATTCTAAATGAGCTTTCAATAGTAAATTTAATGCTTAAAAATTTTGATAAATGTTATTCTTTATTAAAAGAGGCTCGATTAATTATGGAGGGGTTAACAGATACTAAAGAATGGATTGTTGAAAATGATAGAATTACGTCTGATTATTTTTTAGCAATTGGAGATTATAAAGAAGCGCTTTTTAAATATAAAAAATACGATCAAGGAAAATCAGAAATTTTTTCGAGTAATAAAAGTGAAAAATTAGCCGAAATGAGAATTCTTTACGAGGCAGAGCGAAGAAAATCTGAAATTAAATTACTAGAGCAGCAAAAAAACCTAGAGACACAAAAAAGAAAATCGCTACTAGTTGGATCTATATTATTAGCAATTATAGGAATTCTAATAATAGCCTCACTTTGGAATAATATAAAAAAGAAAAAGGCAATTTATCAACAAAACAATAGGCTGTCAAAAGAAAAATTAAAAACACAATCACTTCTTCAAGAAAACCTTGAGCACAAGTTAGAATTTCGTATGAAAGAGCTAACAAATTTAGCGTTGTTTATATCTCAACGTACATCAATATACGGAGATCTAACAAAATCTTTTAAAAGTTTAAATTTTACAGATATAAATCAAATAAAAAAAGATATTAACACGCTTGTAAAAGAGTATGCTTATAAGCTTAATATTAATGAAGATATACAAAAATTTCATACAAGTGTAGAAACCTTACAAAGTGATTTTTTATTTCGAATTAAAGAGAAATACCCCCACCTAACGCATAAGGATGTGCAACTTGCAGTCCAAGTTAAACTAAAGTTAAGCTCTAAAGAAATATCAAATATTAATAATATTTCTTTAAATTCTGTAGAAATTAGCAGGCATAGACTGAGAAAAAAATTGGGTTTAGATAAAAAAGAAAATCTAATTAGTTTTCTAGAAAGCATTTAAGTTTTAAAATTCTTCTATAATTTTAATCATCTTGGTTTAACTCGCCAAGCATAATTCATTCTTTTCTGGTCTTCAAACATGTTTATATAATTATTTATCTATAAATAAAACTATATTCCTTTTTAAATCACACATTTTTCACTAACACATTCATTTAAAATTATTTAAATGAAATGTAAAGGTTAAGTAAAGGTTATTTTCAAGGTTTTATTCAAAAAAAAAACAATATTTGACAGTATAAAACTCATACCAAAATTGAGGTTATGGGTTAATTTAACAATTAACTATTCTAATATGAAAAAAAAACAATCAAAAAATCAAAATCAGCCGTTTAACGGTTTGTTTTTATTGCTTTTTATGTTTGCGTTTGCCTTTACTTCCAGTTCATTTTCTCAAAGCATTGTAGTAAATGGAACAGTAACAGATGCAAATGGGATACCTTTACCTGGAGCTTCAATCACCATTAAAGAGAATCAAACTATTGGTGTTCTAACAGATTTTGATGGAAACTTTTCCATTACTGTACCAAATACCCAATCATCGCTTGTTTTTAATTTTATGGGTTATGTTACTCAAGAAATTTTAATTGATGATAAAAAGGTTATAAATGTTATAATGCAAGAGGACAGCACTAGCTTAGACGAAGTTGTTGTTGTTGGTTATGGAACTCAAAAAAAGAGTGATGTAACTGGTGCAATAGGACAAGTAAAAGCAAGTGAACTTACACAGATTGTAACTGCAGATCCAATGAGTGCTTTACAAGGTAGAGTTTCTGGAGTTACAGTAACTTCATCTTCAGGTAGCCCAGGTGCTACTTCAGATATTATGATTAGAGGAATCGGAAGCTTTGGGAACAATCAACCGTTATATATAGTTGATGGTGTGCAAGCTGATCCTTCTTTTATGGATTCTAACAACATAGCATCTATCGAAATCTTAAAAGATGCTGCATCTGGTGCAATTTATGGTACGAGAGCAGCTAATGGTGTTGTTATTGTTACCACAAAAACAGGGAAATTAGGAAAACCAATTGTTGATATTGAAACATCATATAGCAGTAATACATCTAGAAGTGAAATGGATTTGTTAGATGCTAATGGTTACGTAAAAGTTCATAGTCAAATGTTTGAAAATGCAGGAAGTGCTTTACCACAGTATGTGCAAAATCCGCCTGCAGTAAATACAGATTGGATTGATGAAACACATAGAAGTGGCCAATTATCATTGCTAAATGTGAGAGTAAGTGGTGCTACAGATAATATAAATTATAGTGTTTCTGGAAATTTTGCAGATGAAATGGGATTACTAATTGGATCAGATTTCACAAAAAAAGGAATTAGTGCCAATTTAGGTGTTAAAAAAGGTAAATTAAAAATTAACACCAATTTAAATTACACAGAAACAGATAAAGAGACCTACAAGTTTTCATTAAGAGAAACATATAATATTTCTCCATTAATTCCAGTCTATGATAGCACTAAAGAATATGGTTTTGGGTATAGAAATGGCGACTTACCTGATCACCGTAATCCGATTGGAGATGATGCTTTTCTTCAAGGAAACACCAATTTGAAATATTTTTTAGGAAATATAACATTTGGATATGAAATAATTGAAGGATTGAATGTGAAAGCAAATTTTTCCATGTCAAATTTGGCTAATTATAGCTATAGTTTTCATACACCCTTCCAAGTTAGAGATGTTACAGAAGAGTCTGATGAATACGCTTTTGTATCGGAATACAATAATGAGTTCAGAAGATTAAATCAAGAATATACTGCAAATTATAAATTTGAATTAAATAAAAACTCATTTGATGTTTTGGTGGGATATCAACGAGTATCTGAGCCTTTTAAAGAAACTTATGCACAAGCTGAAGGGTATAAATTAGATGATGACGGAAACAAAGTTCCTGCTATTATTCTAGATGATAGTTTTAATACACTAAATGCCTTTGCTGATGGAACATATGCTGCCAGTGGTACAAATGCTGAATATAGCTTGGTTTCTTACTTTGGAAGAATAAACTATTCTTATGATGATAAATACTTAATTCAAGCAAGTGTGCGTAGAGACGGTAGTTCAAAATTTGGTAAAAATAATAGATATGGAGTATTTCCTTCATTTGCATTAGGATGGAAAATTACGGATGAAAAATTCATGGAAAACCAAAATATTTTAGATTTCTTAAAATTAAGAATGAGTTGGGGACAAGCAGGAAATGATAGTGCTTTAGGATATTACGATTATGTTGCCCTAATTAGTCAGGGAAAAAGTCAGAATGATGGAGGTTATGTATTTGGAAATCCTCAAACTTCTTCATTAGGGAGTATCGCTAGAGATCTACAGAACGATGATTTACAGTGGGAAACAAACATATCTTCAAACTACGGATTGGATTTTGCACTACTAAATAATAAGTTATCAGGTGCAATGAATTATTATAAAAGTAGTACAGAAGATTTATTAATAACTAAAGTAGTTTCGCCATCGGCAGGGATTAACAGTCCAGTTGTAAATGTAGGTGCATTTGAAAACAAAGGTTTTGAATTTGAACTTGGTTATAAAAATAATGATAATGAGTTTCATTACAGTGCTTTTACAACGTTTACAACCATAAATAGTGAAGTTACTAAATTAAGTAGCGAAGATCAAGTCTTGTATGGTGTTGGGTTAAAATATGGTTCAGACCATTTTGTAAACCAAACAAAAGTTGGCTATGAACCTGGAGCATTCTTTTTACCAACTGCAGATGGTATTTTTCAAAATCAGGCTGAAATTGATGCACATAGTTTAAACGGTGAATTAATTCAACCTGAAGCAGCACCAGGAGATATCCGATTTGTTGATCAAAATAATGATGGTTTAATTAATAATGATGACGCTTCCTATCAAGGAACTGCAATCCCAAAATATGAATATAGTATAAGCTTTAATTCAGATTACAAAGGGTTTGATTTCAATATATTTTTTCAAGGTGTGGGTGGAAACAAAATTTACAATGGAAATGATTTTGAAATGTTAGGAATGGATAGTGGTAGAAATTTTAAAACAGAAACTTTAAACGCTTGGACTCCTTCTAACACTAATACCGATATACCAAGAGCTATTCTTGGAGATCCAAATCAAAATACTAGAGCTTCAACTAGATTTCTTGAAAATGGTGGTTACTTCCGCGTTAAAACAATACAATTAGGATATAGTTTAGATAATACAATACTTGAAAGTATTCAAATGTCAAAATGTAGAGTTTATTTGACAGGACAAAACTTATTTACTTTTACAAATTACAGCGGTTTAGATCCAGAAGTAGGAGGAAGTATTTTATCAAGAGGTATCGACAGAAGCCTTTACCCAAAATACAAATCATTCATTCTTGGAGTACAACTTCAATTTTAACTTTAAAAATTTAGGAAATGAAATATATAAATAAAATATATATGGTAGCATTTAGTATGCTAGCATTAATATCTTGTAACAATGATGAATTTTTAGAGCAATCATCACCAGACCAATTAACTTCAGAAAGCTTTTGGAGAAATGCTGAAGATGCAAAATCTGGATTAACCGCTGCATATGCTGAATTAGAATCAAGAAGCAATTTTTGGGACGGTTGGCAAGAAGGAAGACCAGTGGTAGAATACTTTAGATCTGATTATGCAATGCCTGGTCCAGATGCAACAAACTATGGGCACTGGATGTCTATTTTTAATTTCACTTATACAAATGGACATACTTTTGTAGATGTTTTATGGACTACTAATTATAAAGGGTTAAATTTTGCAAATCAGGTTATTTCAAAAGTTGGTGCTATGACCAATGAACAAATATCTGATGCAGAAAAAAAACAAATTATTGGCGAAGCCACTTTTTTAAGAGCGTATTATCATTTTAAATTATTAACACTTTTTGAAAAAATAATTTTGAGAACAGATATTATTTCTCAAGAAACGTTAGACAAAGAATTATCAGATAGACCAGAATCTTGGGAAGCAATAATTAATGATTTTAAAACTGCTGTAGAAATGCTTCCGCCAACAAACAGTACTGATAATTTAGGTAGAGCAAGTAAGGGTGCTGCATTAGCTTTTTTAGGAAAGGTATATTTACACAAAGCTGGAGACCCTTCATCTTCTGAAAGCAATGATCTTGAAAATGCAGCCAACACATTTAAACAAATTGTAGATGATGGCATTGGAAATTACGATTTAGAACCTGATTTTTCAAGTCTTTTTAATGGTGAAAATGAAAATAATACCGAATCTATTTTTGAATTACAATTTAAAAGTGGAGATGCAACATCATGGAATGCTACAGCACTTCACTTCTTTGTAGGAGACTGGTCTGTTGGCGGATGGGGAGGTCTTGAAGCTTCAATGGCAGCAGTAAATGAAATGAAAAAAGAAGGAATGGTTGCTACCAATGGATTGTATGACAATAGATTATACAGTTCTCTTTATTTTAAAGACCCTTTTTATAATGATACAAATACCAACCAGATGCAAGGAGGGACTTGGGATGAATTAATGAATGATACTTATGGAGATACACATGATAATCATGCATACTTTAGAAAATGGCTACCAAATTATGTTTGGAATAATGGATATGTTGGAGTAAACGTTGTATTAATGCGTTATGCTGATGTACTATTAATGTATGCCGAAGCTCTAAATGAAACTGGAAATACACCAAAGGCAATAGATCTAGTAAATCAGGTAAGAAATACGCATGGTTTAATGCCAAATATAACTGTTAGTTCTCAATCAGAGGTGAAAACACAAATAATTCATGAAAGAACCATGGAATTAACACTAGAATCTACTAGATTTTTTGACTTAAGAAGATGGGGTATGTTAGATCAAGCTATGCAGGCTGCTGGAAGAAGTGGCTTTAGTGCTGCTGAACACTCATATCTTCCAGTTCCGTTATCGGAAATACAAGCAAATTCTAAAATTGATTGAAGTAAATTTTAATTATTATTTTATAAATCTAAAATAATAATTTGAGTTTTTTTAAAAAAGGCTGTCTAAAAAGACAGTCTTTTTTTTGAACTTACAAAGACAATAATTAATATAATACGATTTAACACTAAAAGGAATCAAATTGTAATTTGAAAAAGTATTATCCAGTTCATAATTGAAATCAAATATTGTTTCAAATTTTAGGAAAAAATCATATTAAACTTAAATATATATTCTTTCCAATAGAACAGCCAATAAACCGTCACTTGTAAAAATATAAAACCCTGCAAATAAAATATTTACAGGGTTTTCGTGTACCTCGAGTGGGAATCGAACCCACACTCCCGAAAGAACTGGATTTTGAATCCAGCGCGTCTACCAGTTCCGCCATCGAGGCTATTGTGAATTGGAGTGCAAATTTATAATTTTTTTTCATCAAAACCTTAAAAAAAACACGAAGTTGTTTAATTACTGTATAATTAATTTTAAATTTGCGCACTACAAACAACAACACAATTAAAAATGGGGAACAATCAACTAGCACCAAAAATTTTTGCATGCAGACAAAGCAGAAATTTAGCACAAAAAATTGCTGATTCTTATGGTCTGGAACTAGGAAATGTTAAAATTTCACAATTTAGCGATGGCGAATTTCAACCTGCTCTGGTAGATTCAGTTAGAGGAAGACGTATATTTGTTGTAGGGTCTACATTTCCAAAATCAGACAATTTAATGGAAATGCTTTTAATATTAGATGCTGCGAAACGAGCATCTGCTCGTCATATTACCGCTGTTATTCCATATTTTGGTTGGGCTAGACAAGACCGTAAAGACCAACCTAGAGTTGCAATTGGAGCAAAACTAGTTGCTAATTTACTTCAAGCAGCTGGTGCTACAAGAATTATGACCATGGATTTACACGCAGATCAAATTCAAGGTTTCTTTGAAAAACCTGTAGATCATTTATATGCTTCTACTATATTTTTACCTTATGTAAAACAATTAAATTTAAAAAATATTACCATTGCTTCACCAGATATGGGAGGTTCTAAACGCGCTTATGCATATTCAAAATATTTAGAAAGCGAAGTAGTAATTTGTTACAAACAACGCTTAGAAGCCAATGTTATAGACACCATGGAGTTAATTGGCGAAGTTAAAGGTAGAAATGTAATTTTAGTTGATGATATGATAGACACTGGAGGTACACTAACAAAAGCAGCAGATTTAATGATGGAAAAAGGAGCTATAAGTGTACGCGCAATATGTACACACCCAATATTATCTGGAAATGCTTACGAGAAATTAGAAAACTCTAAACTATTAGAGCTTATTGTTTCTGACACAATTCCTTTAAAAAGAGAGAGTTCTAAAATAAAAGTTGTATCTTGCGCGCCTTTGTTCGCAGATGTAATGCATAAAGTGCAAGATAATACATCTATAAGCGGTCAATTTTTAATGTAAATAATTAATAAATATAAATAAATGAAATCAATTACAATCACAGGATCTAAAAGAGAAAGCGTAGGTAAAGTATCGACTAAAGCCTTACGTAATGCTGGAAAGGTACCTTGCGTATTATACGGAGGGGATAAGCCATTACACTTTTCAGCTGACGAAGTATCGTTCAAAAATTTAGTGTACACGGCTAACGTATATACAGCAATGATTGAATTAGATGGTACTAGTTACCATGCTATATTACAAGATATTCAGTTTCACCCAGTATCTGACAAAATTTTACACATTGATTTTTACCAATTGTTTGATGACAAAATGGTAACAATGAATATTCCAGTAAGATTAGTTGGAACTTCTCCAGGTGTAATTAATGGTGGTTCTTTACGTTTTGCGATGCGTAAATTAAGTGTAAGAGCTTTACCAGCAGATTTACCAGACTTTATAAATGCTGATATTTCTAAATTAAAAATTGGACATAAATTATTTGTAACGGAATTGGAAAATGAAAAATTTACAATTTTACACCCAGATAACACAGTAGTTGTTCAAGTTAGAACAGCGCGTAGTGCTGTAATGACAGAAGATGAGGATGAAGAAGGTGAAGAAGGTGAAGAAGGAGCAACTGAAGAAAATGCGGCTGAGTAAGCTAACTTTTTAGTAAATAATTTAAAAGCGTTGCATTTGCAACGCTTTTTCTTTTTATTACATTTGTTTTATGAATATTTTAAAAAAAATATCATTAATTTTCTCATCAGAAAAGAAAGAATCTACAGAAGAACTTATGAAAAAATTCTTAGTTGTTGGCTTAGGAAATATTGGTGCTAAATACGATGAAACACGTCATAATATTGGATTTAAAATCTTAGATGCCTTAGCACAATCTCAAGAAATTACTTTTGAAAGTGAAAAATTAGGTGCTATTTCTAAATTTAGATTTAAAGGAAGAACATTTATTTTATTAAAACCTTCAACTTATATGAATTTAAGTGGAAAAGCTGTAAAATATTGGCTTACAAAAGAAAACATTCCACTTGAAAACTTACTAGTTATTTGCGATGACTTAAACCTAAATTTTGGCGCAATTCGCCTAAAAGCAAAAGGAAGTGATGGTGGGCATAACGGATTAAAAGACATTCAAAATACCTTACAAACGCAACAATATGCACGTTTCAGATTTGGTGTTGGAGATGCGTTTTCGAAAGGACGGCAAGTTGATTATGTTCTAGGAACCTGGAGTAAAGATGAAGACAAGCAACTTCCGGAACGTCTAGAAAAATCTTGCGAATTGATTAAATCTTTTGGAACAGCTGGTTTAAATAATACAATGAATGCTTTTAACGGGACTTAAAAATATCCAAAAAATTATTCCTAATTAAAATTAAAAATCCTTATTAATGGATAGCAATCTAATGCAAATTATACAAACAATTTACAACAGTTGTGCTTTTGAAATATCACATTTTAAACTTGAACAGGAAAGTAAAAAATATGATGCTTGCCGATTTAAATTAAATGGGCTAAACATTATTAGTAGAAGTGCGCAAATAACCCCAAAAAAGATAGGTCAATTTGTTACATGTTGGAAAAGAATAGACAAAGAACCTATTAAACCTTTTGAAGAAAAAGACCTTTTTGATTTTTATGTTGTGAATGTACAAACAGAAAACAATATTGGACAATTTGTTTTTCCTAAATCTGTACTTATTGAAAAAGGTATCGTTTCAACGGATAAAAAAGAAGGGAAAAGAGCATTCCGAGTGTATCCAAATTGGGACATTCCAGAAAACAAACAAGCCAAACGATCTCAAAAATGGCAATTAAACTATTTCTATGAAATTAATAATTCAACAAACTTTAAAAACGTTGCTGAATTTTACAAGCCTTAATAACTGTCCAAAAATCCTAACTTACCAAAACGTTTACCACTAATTATCACTAGCAAACCATTCTGCGTGTGAAGTAGCTGTTTCTTGTAATTTTAAAGAATGAAGTTTAATTGTTTCTGGTAATCTATCTTTTATTTTTTTAGCAAAATCAATTAACATCATTTCACTTGTAGGCTGATAATCTACTAAAATAACACTATGTCCTCTTTTTTCAAGTTCATTTGCTAACTCTACATGAGGTGTGTTCTTATTAAAAACGGTTGCATGGTCGAATTTATCAACAATTTCGGAAAGTACTATTTTTTTTAAATCTCCAAAATCAATTACCATTCCCAGTTTTACATTAGAAGTATTACTAATTGGTTCTCCAATTACTGTTACAGATAGTTTATAACTATGTCCGTGTACATTTTTACATTTACCATCGTAGCCATATAATGCATGTCCGGTTTCAAAATCAAATTGTTTGGTAATTCTAATTTTACTCATTTTTATATTCCTGTATTAATCGTCTAAATCTTTTCTGTTTTTTGCTTTATAGTATACAAAATACGCCAATGCAACAAGTAAAACAAAAGGCAGATAAGTTCCTATAACTACACCAATTTCGTAACCTTTATCTGGTGCATTTTTTAATTTTTCTTCAATATCAACTTGCTGAATTAAAAAAAGTATGGTTGCTAATGTCATTATTTTTTAAATTTTTGAAGTGCCTTTTTTGTAAAATCAGAAAGTACTAAATTTCCACTTATTGCTGCACGTTCATCTAGTAAAATATCCCAATTTTCAGTGCCTTGCCACATTACCTTTTTCATTTCTTCTAGAGCACTTGGATTATAGGCGGCTAATTTTAAAGCTAAATTATTAACTTCATTATCTAATTCATATATAGTTTCAAAAACTTTTGCAAACAATCCTTTTTCTTTTGCCCAATAAGCATTTTGCCAACTTGTAGCATCTAAAGTTAGTTCACTTAGTGCTGCTGTTCCTATTTTTCGTTCTACAGCTGGTGCTATTACAAATGGACCAATACCTATTGTAAATTCAGATAATTTAACAGCTGCTTGTTCTGTTGCATAACAATAATCGCACGCTGCAGCTAAACCAACACCACCACCAACAGCTTTACCTTGAATGCGTCCAATTATTAATTTTGAACATTTTCGCATCGCGTTTAATACGTTGGCAAATCCTAAAAAGAATTTTTTTCCTTCTTCAAAATTAGTAATTGCAGCCAATTCATCAAATGAAGCTCCTGCACAAAATGCTTTGTCTTTTTCACTTTTTAAAATAATTACATGTACTTCGTTATTTAAACTTAATTTGTTAAATGCAGTTGCTAAACGGTCTAACAATTCACTTGGAAACGAATTACTTGCCTGATGGTAAAACTCAACAGTAGCAATATTGTTTTGAATATGTATATATAAACTTCCGATACTCATAGTGCCCAAAGTTACGTGTTTTTATGTAAATATTTTCGTCTAAATTTAACAACTAGTATTCCAGACCTTAATAACATCCATACTGTAAATGCAATCCAAATAGCATACAACTTTAAATTAAAGTAATCTCCAATTAATAAAGTTGGTATAAATCCAAAAAAAGTAGCTACTAAAAGTAAGTTTCTAAGCGTTACAGCTTCTGCCAAACCTTTAAAAATACCATCAAAAACAAAAGCCACCGCATTTATTGGTTGCATTAAAAGTACAATCCAAAAAATATTATAAAATGCTTCTAAAACTTCTTGCTCCTTTGTAAAGAGTGTTCCAATTTGAGCGTAAAATATACCACAAAAAACAGCTAATATAAGAGCCACTATAATTGAATATTTACTCAGTCTTCCACTCAATTCCCATAATTTCGGATAGTTTTTTTCTCCTAATAGTTTTCCTGAGACTATATTACCAACACTTGCATAACCATCAATAAAAAATGCGAAAAACAACCAAATTTGAAATGCAATAGTCTGCGCTGCAATATAATTATTTCCATATTTTGTAGCATACGAATTTGCTAAATACAAGGCAATATTTAATGCTACTGCTCTAATTACTAGGTTAAAACTAATTGAAAGTAAATTTTTAATTTCCTTATTAAAAGGAAATCTCAATTTATAACTAAATGGTGTCTTTTTTAATAATAAAATAATTGCTAATAGCGCCATTACAGCTTGTGCTATAACACTTGCCCAAGCAGCACCTGCTACATTCATTGGCTCAATAAAACCAGCTACTCCATAAACCAAAACTACGTCTAAAATAACATTTAATACTGCACCTGTTATACTTATTATCATTGGCCAATAAGTATTCTGTAAGCCTCTAAAAACTCCAAAAGCGGAAAACACAAAAAGAGTGAGAGGAAATCCAATGGCCCGAATTTTATAGTAATCTACAGCATAATTCAAAATTAAGCCTTCTGCATTATACAATTGAAAAATTTGATTGACAAAAAATAATGTAACTATATAAATAACAATACTTAAACTTAAGTTTATGGCAATAATTTGCGCAGGTAATGTTGCTATTTCATCTAACTTTTTGGCGCCTAAATATTTACCAACTATTGCTGAAATTGCCGATCTGGTTTGTGCTAAAATCCATATTAATGCTGAAATAAAAGAACCAGCAATACCAACCGCCGCCAATGCTTCTGTGGCATTAAAATTAATATTACCAACAATTGCAGTATCTGTTATTGATAATAATGGCTCTGCAATTCCTGAAATTATTGCTGGAATTGCTAATTTATTAATACCCTTAAAAGTGATGTTAGATTCTTTATACATTTAAAATTTTCTCGTAACAATAAAACGGGTGCGAACTCTGATTTGGAAAAAATATCGCTTCTAATTTAACATAGCCACATTTTTGATAAAATTTTTGATTTCTATTATTTTGACTAAATGTGTCTAAACGGATTGAATTATAACTGTTATCTGAAGCATAATTTTCGGCAAAACTCATTAATTTTTGCGCATATCCTTTTCCTTGATATTTTGGATGTACAGCCAATCGATGAACATATAAATTATTCCTATTTTCTGTTAACCATTTTACTGATTTATACTCTATATCTTCAATTTTTGTAAGTACAATTATGCCAATAAAAGTATTCTTTTCCATCAATTTCCATAACTGTTGAAGCTCAATATCTTTAAGTAATATTTCTTTTGAAGGATATGCATCATTCCATTGAAAAATACCATTTTTAACCATTTCATTAGCGCAACTTTTTGTAATCAAATGGCAGGCTTCTAAATCGCTATATGATGCTTTTTCGATAGTCATTATTTTTGTAAAATAAAAGCTACACTATGTTTAACAACTCGGACTAAATGAACTGGCATTTTTAAATCTTTCCAAGGCTGAGAACATCCCAATGGATGGTTCATTTCTTCAATAAAAACAAGTGTACTTTCTGGGTTCCAACTATGTAAATTTTCAGCTTCAATTGGCAAAACTACTTCATCTTTTTTTCCTTGTACAATTAAATGTGGAATGGTTAATTTTTGAACAGCATTTTTTATTGTTAAACGCGCCTCATTTTCTTTAAAATTAGTATAAAACTGAAAATAATGTGGCATTTTTTGTTTTGTTCTGGCATTTTCTATGTGCGAAACGCCTGCTTTTTTCCAATATTGTAACTTTTCACCTTTAGGAAAACGTGCTCCAAAATCGGAAACTCCTGCCCAAGAAATTACTTTAGAAATCTTTTTATTTTCTGAAGCCTTTATGGTTACAATTCCACCACCTCTTGAATGTCCGATTAGCGTAATATTGGTTAAGTCAATTTCATCTTTATATTTATAATTATTTGTTAACCAATTTATTACATCTTCCAAATCATTTAACTCTGTTATAAAATTATTATGTCCGAAGGCTTCTAAATCTGGAAAGTCAATTGGATTTTCAACAGTACCACCATTATGAGAGAAATTAAATTTTAAAAAAAACAAATTACTCTTTAAAAACTCAGCTGCTACTAAATTCCAAGCTCCCCAATCTTTAAATCCTTTATAGCCGTGGCAAAAAATAACAACTGGTTTTTTATTATTATTTTTGGTGTAAAACACATCGGTTAAAATTGGTTTACTATGGTGAGTACTCTTAACTTGTATATTTAATTCTGTAGTCATTATTTTAGTTTAAAATGGTAAATCTTCTTTTTGAATAAATGGTATTTCCGGATTTAAAATTTCTTTAATAAGATTTTTAGTTTCATCCATAAAATCATTTATTCTTTCTTGTGAAACAAGAGTGTCAACACCTCTTGGTTTTTCAGAAAAATTCATTTTTAAAAATCCTGCATTTAAATTTTTAAATGAAATTATTCCGCTTTCTAGTTTGTTTAAATTTTTAGTTTCAGTTGAAGCGTACATAAACGAATACAACATTACTTGCATTGCTTTGGTGTATTTATAATCGTCGCTAATTACACTAAAATCGTCCATTTTTAATTGCTTAGCTTCCACTTTACCTGTTTTATAATCTATAATTCTTGTAGTGCCATTTAGCTCATCAATTCTATCTACAATTCCTCTTAAATTTATGCGAAAACTGATTCCTTCGATAGTAATATCACAATTTAATTTTGCTTCTAATGCAATTATTTTTAGTTTATTTCCTTTATTTATATCTTGTAATTCTTGTTTTAAAAATCTGTTGATATGGTTTTTACAAACTTCAAATATTAATTTATTTTTTCCTGTTTCTATATTTCCTTTTTTATAATGTTTTTCAAAAAATTTAATCAGTAAAGTAGGTGTTTTTTGTTGCATTTCACCAATATGTTCCTTTGTTAAAAATACACCAATAAATGGTGTGTATAATTGCTCCAAAACATCATGAATAACAGAACCCATTGTATTTGCTGCAATAGTCTCTTCAACCTCATCATCATCTCTAATTTCCAATACTTTTTGCTCATAAAAACTAATTGGATTGTAAATATAAGTTGCCAAAGCCGAAGGAGAAATTCCTTTTGTAAAAACAGCTTGTAGCTTACTAATTACTTCAGGGGTTTTTTCTATTTTAAGTAAAACTTCTTCGTGTTTCTGAACTTTTGGATTGATTATAGTTTTTTTAATACTTGGATAATTGATTTCTAATTGTGTTAAAAAACGACTTTTTTCTCCAGCACCATATCCGTCGCTTTCTGTATTATAAATTAAATAAACATTTTTGGCGCGTTGTAATAAACGTTGAAAATGATAAGAAAAAATAGCATCCTTTTCTTGATAAGTTGGCATTTTAAAATATTTTTTAACATCAAAAGGAAGAAATGAATTATCATTTTTACTGCCCGGTAAAACACCTTCATTAACAGATGTAATTATCACTGTTTCAAAATCTAAAGCTCTGGTTTCTAACATTCCCATTAATTGCAAACCTTTTAATGGCTCACCTTGAAAAGCTAGTTTTTCATTATTTAATAATTGATTATAAAATTGCGTTAGCGTTTTTAAATTTGAAATGTGGTTGTAAGATATATTTAAGGTTTCTAACTGTTTAAAAACAGTATAAAAACGGTATAAATATTCTTTATCTACTCCATCAACATAATTTTTTAGTACATTAATTAAGTTACTACATTGTTTAATTATGGTATTAACATCACTTGAAAAAGTAAACAATAAAAGCACTTGATCTAGCTGCTTTATTTCGGAATTAGAAATACACTCTTCAATTGCCTTTTTTGATAAAAATATAGTATTCTCACTTTTAAGTTTAGCAACTATTTTCTGTAGAATTTCTCCATGTAATTTATTTAAAAAAGGATCATTTAAAAGATTTAAGACATCTTTATAATAAAATTGACATTGTGTTTGTTTGTTGAATTTTTGCTGGTTTAAATGCAATTTAAAAAGCTTATCAAACAAGTTAGAAAAAGGGATATCTTTTAACGGGTATCCCATTGTAATATTTATGTTTTTAACACTATTTGGCAAAGAGTTAAGCGTAAGTGCTAATAAATTTTCGTCTGCTAAAACCAACGCAGTATTTTGATAATTTTCTAATTTTGATAATAAGTCTCCTGCATATTTAATTTGTGTTATATTTTTGGGAGCACCAATAAATTCAATGTTTTTTGCTTCTAAAACAGTTTCATCTATCCATAAAAAAGGAGCTTTTTTATAATAAGCCCATTCTTTCTTATACTTTCTTAAAAAAACACCAGCTTCATTAGAATTGTTAAATAAACTAGGGTTTGAATCCCAATAAATTGAAGCTAAATTGTTATTCAATAATTCCTGAAAGATAACTTCTTCAGCTTTATTTAAGGCGTTAAAACCAATAAATACTATGTGTTTTTCTCTATTATTTTTAATATAATATTCTAAATTATCTACAGCTTCTCTATAAATTAAACCTTGATAACCAAATTTATTTTTTTTTAGCTTTTTATACAATAAATTGTAGAGTGTATTCAAATGTTCAAAAAACTGAAGATAATTTACAGCAAGTTTACTAGGTGTTTTATCTTGAAACCAATAGTCAATTTTTTTTACGTCTTTTAAGTTTGAAAAAAGATCTTTTGAATTTACTAAGTAACTGTCAATTTCGTTAAAATCGTGTAATGCTGTGGTTGCCCATTGAGAAAATGTTTCGAAAGGCTCTATTAATTCTTGCGCTAAATTTTCCTTGTAAATACTATAAAATTCAAAAAGTAATTGGGTGGTGTCTATTAAATTAATATCCGCAAGCTCTTGAATATAATTTTCAATACTTATAATTTTAGGTAGCATAAAACTTGAAGTAGTATGCTCTACAAGCTCTTTTTTTAGAAATACACAAGCACGCTGACTTGGTAGCACAAATACACAATTTTTAATAGTACTATTTTTACTAATAACGTCTTTAATAGCTTTTGAAATAAAAGAATCCATAGTTTTTTATAAACTATAAAAATACAAATGCCTTTTTAATTGAAATACATTTTAAGTAATTATTGTAAAAGTATTTTAAAATAAAAAAGGCCATCTAAAAGTTTAACACATTTAGATAGCCTCTTTTTATAATTATAAATTAATAGCTTTATTTTATTAATTTAATATCAACCCTTCTGTTTGCTGCTCTACCAGGATTGTACATATTACTTTCTACAGGTTGTGTTTCTCCATAACCTATTGCTGTTAAATTTTTAGCGGAAACACCCTTAGACACTAAGTATTTTTTTACTGCAGCTGCTCTTTGTTCAGATAACTTCATATTGCTTTCATTGTTTCCAATACTATCTGTATGTCCTGAAATTTCAAATTTTGAAGTTGGATATTTTACTATAATTTCAATTGCTTCATTTAATTTTGAAACGGTTGTTGGTTTAAAAGTTGCTTTATTAGTTTCAAAATAAACTGTTTTAAAAAGTTCATCTAGCTTTGCTATATCTTTTACACTAACTTCTGGACAGCCTTTATTAGCTGCAAGTCCTGCTATTTTAGGGCAATCATCATCTTTATCTAAAACTCCATCTCCATCAGTATCTGGCCACGGACAACCATTATTTGCTTCTGGACCTGCTACATTAGGACAATCATCTTTTAAATCTATAATACCATCATTATCCGAGTCTGGGCAACCTTTATTTGCTTTAGTTCCTTTATTATTTGGACAAGCATCATCTTTGTCTGCAATTCCATCTTCATCGGTATCAGGGCAACCTTTTAAAGATTCTAAACCTGCTATGTTAGGACAATCATCTTTAGAATCTATAACACCATCGTTATCTGAATCTGGGCAACCATTATACTCAATTAATCCAAATACTTCTGGACAGGCGTCTAGATCATCATATACACCATCATTATCTGTATCTGTTCCACCAAATTTAATTACTAAACCTAAAGAGTGTTGAAAATGTTGTACAATATTACTTTCAAATGCATGTTTATATTTAGTTTCCAAATTAATACCTACATTATTACTAAACCATACATTAAAACCTAACCCACTATTAAAAGTACCTGTTCCAAAATTATCCATCCAAACATAACCTCCACCAATAGATGCATAAGGATCGAACACAGAAGTTTCACCAAATACATTATTTAAATCGTATTTAACAGCGCCATCTAATGTTATGTATGACATATTACTTACGCTATTGTCACCAATATTAGATATAGTATTAATTGCTCCAGCAGCTTCAATACTAAAGCCATCTGTTAAGTATTTACCAACAGTAACTTTTGAAATAGCAGGAATTGCATTATAATGATCTCCAACATTAACAAATTCGTTAAACCAAGATCCGTGCCCCATCAATCCAGGATTGGTAGGATAAAAATCAACAGCATTTACTCCAAATCCTATTGAAAAAGGATTATTTTTATCCTGAGCATTTATTGAAGTAGTTCCAATTATTAAAAGTAAGCTAACGAATAAAATTTTTAAATTTTTCATATCCTATTATTTAGTAAATATAAAGTTAAATATAATATTTTATAAAACATTAAAAAGCCACCTTTTAAAAAAAGTGGCTTTTCAATATTAAATTTAAAATGAAATTATTTTATTTCATTAATTTCAACTCTTCTATTGTTAAATCTACCTTCTTTAGTAGAGTTAGAATCGATTGGTGCTGTTTGACCAAAACCTTTAGTTGTTAATCTATTTGCATTAACTCCTTTATTTACTAAATATTCTTTAACAGAGTTAGCTCTAGCTTTAGATAATTCCATATTTCTAGCAGCAGAACCTGTGCTATCTGTATGTCCATCTATTGAGAATCTAAATTGTAAATTTTGATTTTGTTTTAAAATATCAGCTACATTGTCTAAAATAGTTGAAACTTCTGGTCTAATCGCAGATTTTCCAGTATCAAAATTAATTCCTTTAGCTGCCTCATTTACAGTTTCTTGATCAACAAATATTTCTGGACAACCTTCGTTAGAAGCAGGACCAGGAACTTCAACACATCTGTCAATAATGTCAATTACACCATCTTCATCAGTATCTTTATAAGGACATCCTGAATTACCTTTTGGACCAGGAACATCTATACAAGCATCATCTCTATCAGCAACACCGTCACCATCTTGATCTGGACAACCGTATAAAGCTTTTAAACCTGCAACTGTAGGACATTTATCTTTAGAATCTTGAACACCGTCACCATCTGTATCAGGACAACCATCAAATTCAGCTAAACCAGGAACATCTGGACATTTATCACAACAATCTGTAACACCGTCTTTATCAGCATCTGTATCTTGACAACCATTAAACTCAGCTAAACCAGCTTCGTCTGGACATTTATCTTCTTTATTATTTACACCATCACCGTCTCTATCTTTATTTCCAAATTTCCAAGTTAAACCAACTGAATGTTGAAACATTTTAAAATCAACAGGAGTATTTACTTTCTTATATCCTGATGTAAAGTTAATACCAACATTATCACTAATCCAAGCATTAAATCCAGCTCCTATGTTTAAACCTAATCCATTTTTAGAACCAACCCAGTTTTCACCAATACCTGTATAAAGGAATGGATCAAACCAACCTGTTTGTCCAAATGCATTGTTCAAATCATATTTTACGTTTAAATCTAAACCGAAAAATGTAACGTCTGATCCAGCACCCCAAGGTCTGTCAACTTTATTCATTGCTCCAGCTAATTCTAAACCAAAACCTTTTCCTAAGTATCTAGTTAAAGAAACTCTACTTAACCAAGGAATAACATTCACGTCATTTCCGTCAAATTTATATGACCCAAAATATCCAGAAGTTGCATCAGAATTAGTGCTAATATCAATAGCGTTAGTTCCAAAGTTTAACATCCATGGATTTTCTTTGTCTTGGGCATTAGCATTGCTAAAGGATGTAATTAATAACAAAGCCAAAATGGCAATTTTTAAATGTTTCATTTTTAGTAAATTAAATTAAATGTTCTTTTTATTTTTATAGTAAAATAAGCTATCTATACATAACTATTGTAGCAAATTTACAAAATATTCTTAAATAGAAGCCAATTATGTAATAAATCTAAATAATTTTCAACAATTTACCAACTTTAATAAAAGCTTTAATTGCTGTATCTAAATGAATTTGAGTGTGGGCAGCTGATAATTGAACTCTAATTCTAGCTTTCTCTTTAGGTACTACTGGGAAAAAGAAGCCAATTACGTATATCCCTTCTTCTAACAACATATTAGCCATATTTTGAGATAATTTAGCATCATATAGCATTACTGGAACAATTGCTGAGTCCCCTTTTACAATATCAAAACCTGCCTTGGTCATTCCTTCTTTGAAATAATTTGTATTCCACGCTAACTTATCTCTTAAAGAAGTGTCTTTTGAAATCATTTCAAAAACTTTTAATGAAGCGCCAACAATTGCTGGAGCTAAAGAGTTTGAAAATAAATAAGGGCGTGATCTTTGGCGTAACAATTCAATAATTTCTTTCTTTCCAGTTGTATAACCTCCCATTGCTCCTCCAAGTGCTTTTCCCAAAGTTCCAGTAATAATATCTACACGACCCATTACGTTTTTTAACTCTAGGGTTCCTCTTCCTGTTTTCCCAATAAATCCAGCGGCATGACATTCATCTACCATTACTAACGCATCATATTTATCGGCTAAATCACATATTTTATCTAAGCTTGCAACAACACCATCCATAGAAAAAACACCATCGGTAACTATTATTTTAAATCGGTGATTTTGTTTGTTTGCCTCAATTAACTGAGTTTCTAAATCAGCCATATCGTTATTTTGATATCTGTACCTTGCTGCTTTACATAAACGAACTCCATCAATTATTGATGCATGGTTTAGAGAATCTGAAATTATGGCATCTTCTTGAGATAATAAAGGTTCAAAAACGCCTCCATTTGCATCAAAAGCTGCTGCATATAAAATGGTGTCTTCTGTTTGATAGAACTTTGCAATTGTTTGTTCTAATTCTTTATGAATATCTTGTGTTCCGCAAATAAAACGAACCGAAGACATTCCAAAACCATGTGAATCTAAGGTGTCTTTTGCTGCTTGAATAACTTCAGGATTATTAGACAATCCTAAATAATTATTTGCACAAAAATTTATAACTTCCTTTCCAGTATTTAATTTTATAACTGCATCTTGTGAAGATGTTATAATGCGCTCAGATTTATACAAACCAGCTTCTTTTATATCTTGCAATTCTTGTTGTAAATGTTCTTGTATTTTACCGTACATAATTGTTTTCTTTTTTACAAAGTTATAGTTTTTTAGAATTCTTCAATAATAATTTCAGTATTAATATACACTACAATTTTTTTTTCAACAGTGTAATTTAAATTTTCTAATGTGGTTGCGTATTTTTGCAGTTGTTGCTGGTGTTTTTTATCTGAAATTCCCGTTTTATAATCTATAATTGTAACCTTATTATTGTTTATAATTAACCTATCTGGTATGATACTTTTTTTATCGCCTGTTATAATTTCTTGTTCGTTATAGACTTCGTTATTTTGATTAAAATAGGTTTGTAATTGTGGGTGATTTACAATAGAAAATAATTTTTCTTGGATTTCTTGCTGTTCATTTTTAGTAATTGTACCGTTAAAAACATACTGATTTACAACTTCATCAATATCATTTTGGGTTTTTATTTTTGATAGAATTTCGTGAATTAAATTTCCGTAACCAATTGCTTTTCCTTGTTCTGTACCCCATAATAAAGAAGAGTTTGCAACAATAGAGATATTATGATTTTTCCAAGAATTTGAAATAAAAGCTGTTTGTGAAGTTGTATTGTTTTTTTCTTCAGAAGGAATTTTTAATCGTTCTGGGTTTCCAAATGTATAATCTAAAACTTCTGGATTCCATAAACTTTGTGCTTTTAAAAAATTTATAAATAAACTTGAAGTATACCTTATTTCGTTTTCACTTTTTGTAGGGTTTCTATTTTCTGAAACTATATACAATTGCTCAACTGCTCTTGTTAAAGCTACATATAAAATATTAAAATTATCTAACTCTAAAGCTTCTTTACGTTCTTTAAACAACTGCTCTCCTTGTTTACCAACAAAATTTAATTTTGTACTGTAATTTACTAAAAAAGAATCAATTGCGCTTATTTCTGGTTGTTTATACCAAACTTTTGGCTTTATTTGATTGTAAATATCAATATCATATGGATAAATAACTATGGGAAATTCCAATCCTTTTGCTTTATGAATTGTCATTATTCTTATAGCACTTTCGGTTTCGGGTGCAACAATACTTAATTTATCTTTTTTCAACTCCCAAAGTTCTAAAAAATCATCTATTGAAGGTAGCTTCTTTTGCTGGTATTCAAAAACAAAATCTAAGAAAAATTGAATATCTGAATCCGATTCTGAAATTAAATTAAAACTTCTAATTATATATTCAAAACTTTCATAAAACGGAGTTTGTAAATATTCTTGATAATTAAAAAAGAGATTGTACTCTTTTAATTGATTAAAAAAATCTGTATTCTCTAAATTTATAAAACTACTTAAAAATTGATGTTTTGGAATCTTTAATTCTAAATGATTGTATAAAAAATAGAGTATTTTGGCTTTGTATTCTTTATTTAAAGGATTGTTGATTGCATTTAAAATACTGATAATAAAATTTACCTTTTCGTTATTTTTTAATAATAATGTTTCAGAAGAAATTATTTCAATATTATTCTCCGATAAATAATTTGCAATTGCAATTCCTTGTGCTTTTGTTCTAACCAAAACGCACACTTCACTTTTTTGAAAAGTGGTATCTAAATTTTGGATAATTTCTAATACTTTTTTAGGATAAATTAAATCCTTTTCCTCATCATTTTTATCTTTTTCTATAAACGATAATTGTACAAAACCACCAATATTATTTGTTATTTTTTGTGAATTGCCTTCAACATACAAATTACTGTAATTTTTGTTGGCTAAAAACTGAGAAATAAATTTAAAAAAACTATTATTAAACTCAATTATTTCTGAATAACTTCTATAATTTGTATCTAAATTTGATAATTTTTTTTCTACATAAAACGGATTATTATTGACATGTCCTTCATCTAAAGAAAGGGCAATAAACTGTTCTGGATTTCCGCCCCGCCATCTGTAAATAGATTGTTTTGCATCACCAACCAATAATAATTGTCCTGTTTCGCCCAATTCGTTTTCAGAAGTTAGTGCATTTTCAATTAATGGAATTAAATTTTTCCATTGTAATTGTGAAGTGTCTTGCATTTCATCTAAAAAATAATAACGGAATTTTTCACCTAATCTTTCGTAAATAAAAGGAGCTGGTTCATCTTTAATTGTATCACTAATTAACTGATTAAATTCAGCATTTAACAATATATTATTTTCTTGTTTAATTTCTTGAAGCGCAGTGTTTATATAGTTTAAAACCGCTAAAGGAATTAAACTTTCAACTAAAATACTGTTTAAAACATAAGTTCCGTAAGAAGCTTCAAATAGTTGTTTTGAAGTGTAATAAAGTTCAACTAATTGAGGTTTTAAACTGTCTATTATATCTTTTGAAGAAATCTCTGTTTTAGCAGCGTACAAATTTTTATTTTCTTCAATGGTTTTGTTTAATCTGCCATCAAATTTTATGCTATCTGGTTTTTGCTGTCTAAATTTTTGAAGTTTTATAAAATGCTTTGGAAATTCTCCTGAATAACCAAACTCATTAATTTCCAATCCATTTTCTTTTATAATTGCGAGTGCTTTTGAACCAATTTCTTCAAATTCCTTCTCAATTTTTTTATTAGCTGTTTGAAGTTTATTTTTTAATTGTTTAAATTCTTCAATTGAAACATTATTTAAAGCTTTTAAATGGTTGGTATGATTTTCATTCAAAATAATTTTAGCAAAATCTTTTAATTCTTTCGCTATATCCCAAGATTTATCATCATCTAATTTTTGAATGGCATAATTTACAAGTAAACTTGTAAGTTCTTTATTTTCACCAATCTTAGAAATTACAACATCAACAGCTTCATTTAATAAACTTTCGGCATCCATTTCTACCTCAAAATTCATAGGTAATTTTAAATCGTGCGCAAAAGTTCTAATAATTTTATGGGTAAAACTATCTATTGTTGTAATGTTAAACGCTCCATAATTTTGTAAAATCGCGTTTAAAATTATTTTTGACTTTTTGAACAGATTTTCTTCATCTAAATTTGTTTCTTCACAAATTATAGCAAGCATATTGTTTTTTTCAAAATTTGAAAATGTTTTTAAATTTTGAATTACGCGTTCTTTCATTTCACCAGCAGCTTTGTTGGTGAAAGTAACCGCTAATATTTGTTGAAATTTAAACGGATTTTCACTTGCTAAAAGAATCTTTAAATATTCTTTTACTAGTGTAAATGTTTTTCCACTTCCAGCAGAAGCACTATATATTTGGAAATTTTTTGGGTGTTGCATTTATGACAATTATAAACGCAAGTTAACAAAATTAAAAAGTTTTAGAGCTAAATATTATTTACCATTTCGCCAATTAAATTTTTTCCTGCTATTCCACATAAACCTTCTTTGTCCATTTAATTTCATAACTACACTAAACGAATAAAAAACATGTGGTATTAGTTGAAAATCTGGAGAATTGTATTTATAACCTGCTTGAGCGTTAATTCCTAAAGATTCGTTAAACCAATAGTTTGTTCCTAATCCTGCATTTATAGTTCCACCACTTCTTTCGGCAAAAGTATACCCTCCACCCGCATAAATAAATGGTGTGAAATAATTTTCAGGATTTACAAGGCAATATTGTAAATTACCATCTAATGCATAATAAGGTATTGCATCAATTTCAATGTCACCATATTTAGTTATTTTATTTACCGAAAAAGAAACGTCTAAAGAAATTCTATTTTTCCAATATCTAGTTACATTAACCCTTGGAGCATAAACATTCCAGTGATCTTGGGCATTTGTAATTTCATTAAAAAAGCCGTCTTGATTCCCTGTTGAAGGATCTAAATCTGGATGATGAGTAGTGTTAAGTGTTGGAAAGTAATCAACTGCATTTATACCTATACCTACAATCCATTTATTAAATTGGTCTTGAGAATATGATGTACTCACAAAAAACACATTAATAATAAGTAATAGTAATAGATTTTTAAACAATCCGCTTTTCATAGTTTGAGGGGTGGTGTTGAATACTAATGTTTTATAACGCAAATTATTATAATAAATTATATTTATTAAGGGGTAATTAAATTTGACACAAACATTACTAATTAAATTATTGTTTATTTAGTTGCTTTATAGCTTTTGTAAAATCTTCTAAATCGCTGTCTTTTAAAATTAAATGAATTGCTTCATCTGCTACTTTTTCTGCATTGTTAAGAGGAAAACCTAAACCAACACAAATTTTTCTTAAAACACTTACTTCTTTTATAGAAACTGAATCATCTGCATATATCATTTTTGCTAAATCGAACAAATGCTCTATTCTTTCATCATAACTATGAAATCCTTTAAGCGGATAATTATTTGGATTTTCAAGTATTTCCTTGTATTTGTCGTCTAAAATATGAAATCGTTTAGCTAATCTTTTAAGTAGTATTTCTTCTCCTTCTGTAATAATATCGTCGGCTAAAGCCAATTTAACAATACTAGCAAAATGCTCAACATTTCTTTTTTGATCACCACTTAGGTTATAGTTAGATATAGACATATATATATATTTTTAAAACGCAAATATAAATAAACCTATAAAACAATTGCAATTTTAAAAATAAATATGCTTTTAATGCTTCATTGGATTTACTTTTTTTATTACTTTTTTAAAATCTTCTATATCAGGTTCTTTTAAAAAAAATTTAATTGCTTCTTTTACAATGGCTCTTGCGTTTTCAACTGGAAATCCTAAGCCTACAGCAATTCTATCCATTAACGAAGTTTTATCAATTGTGGGATTTTTATCTAAAAACATCATTTTTGTTAAGTCGTATAAATGCTCTAAACGTTTTTCATAACTAAATGGTGGATTTACAGGATATTTTTTCGGATTTTTTAAAATGGCTTCAAACTCACTTTTTGTAATATCCAATCTAACAGCCAACCTTTCTAATAACCTGTGCTCTTCTGCATCTATATTATTGTCAAGCAAAGCAAGTCTAACTATAGATGCAAAATGACCAATATTTTGTTCATGTAACCCTGTTGGGTATAAATCTGAAATAGACATCATAACTTTTCAATTTTAAATTCAGCTATCTAAATTTACGGAATTATTATTATTTATTTTTGATTTTTCTATAAAATGCTACCTTTGAACCAAAATTTGCAACAATTGAGTACGCAAAATATTATAAAAAACTACGAACAAATTGTAGAAAATAAACAATTAGTTCAACTACTTTCTAAAGAAAAACAACAAATCCAAATTTCGAATTTGGTTGGATCTTCATTGTCTTTTATTATTTCAGAAAGTTTTAAGAAAGCCGATAAACAGTTCTTACTAATTTTTAATGATAAAGAAGAAGCAGCCTATTATTTAAACGATTTAGAACAATTGTTAAATGATAAAGATGTGCTTTTTTATCCGGGTTCTTACCGTAGACCTTACCAGATTGAAGAAGTTGATAATGCTAATGTTTTATTGCGTTCTGAAGTTTTAAACCGATTAAACTCTAGAAAAAAACCCGCGGTAATTGTAACGTATCCAGATGCGTTGTTTGAACAAGTTGTTACCAAGGCCGAGTTAAATAGAAACACCCTAAAAATTGGTGTAAACGATAATTTAAGTTTAGATTTTGTAAACGAAATATTGTTTGAATACCATTTTAACCGTGTAGATTTTGTTACCGAACCTGGAGAGTTTTCAGTACGCGGTGGTATTATTGATGTATTTTCCTTCTCGAACGACAAACCTTACAGAATTGAATTTTTTGGCGATGATGTAGATAGCATTCGAACATTTGATGTAGAAACACAACTCTCAACCGAAAAGCTAACAAAAGTTAGCATTATGCCAAATGTTGAAAACAAAGCCTTAGATGAAAAACGCGATAGCTTTTTAAAATATATTTCTTCAAAAACAGTTGTTTTTACCAAAAACACAAACCTTTTTGCTGATAGATTAAATAAATTATTTTCTAAAGCAGAAGATGAGTTTAAAAAACTATCAACTACCATAAATCACGCCGAACCAAGTGAACTTTTTTGCAATGGTTCGCTAATAAAAAAACAATTAAAAGATTTTACTACGGTTGAGATTGTAAACTCAATTCAAGCAGGTGTTACTTCTAAAACACAGCAAAAAATTCTGAAAAATGGAGAAAACAATGTTATAATCTTCAATACAAAACCTCAACCTGCTTTTAACAAACAGTTTGATTTATTGATTGAAAACTTTCATAAAAATACTGAAAAAGGTTATACTAATTATTTGTTCTGCGATTCGCAAAAACAAGCAGATCGTTTTCACGATATTTTTAAAGATATTGATACCGATATTGAATATAAAACCATCGTTTTTCCTTTATACCAAGGTTTTATTGATATAGATAATCAATTAGTTTGTTATACCGATCATCAAATTTTTGAGCGTTATCATAAATTTAGATTAAAAAATGGTTACGCCAAAAAACAATCTATAAGTTTAAAAGAATTAACCAATTTAGAAATTGGCGATTATGTTACGCACATAGATCACGGTATTGGAAAATTTGGAGGACTTCAAAAAATAGATGTTGAAGGTAAAAAACAAGAAGCTATTAAACTTATTTATGGCGAACGCGATATTTTATACATTAGCATTCACTCGCTTCATAAAATTTCAAAATATAACGGTAAAGATGGTAAAGCGCCTAAATTACATAAATTAGGCTCTAAAGTTTGGAAAAATCTTAAGCAAAAAACAAAATCTCGTATCCGTCATATTGCTTATAATTTAATTGAATTGTATGCAAAACGAAAAGTTCAAAAAGGTTATCAATACCTTCCAGACAGTTATTTACAACACGAATTAGAAGCTAGTTTTTTATATGAAGATACTCCAGATCAATCTGCTTCAACACAAGATGTAAAAAATGATATGGAAAGCGAACAACCAATGGATAGGTTAGTTTGTGGAGATGTAGGTTTTGGTAAAACCGAAATTGCAGTAAGAGCTGCTTTTAAAGCTGTTGACAACGGAAAACAAGTTGCTATTTTAGTACCAACAACTATTTTAGCCTTTCAACATTTTAAAACTTTTAGTGAACGTTTAAAAGATTTTCCAGTAACGGTAGATTATTTAAACCGTTTTAGATCTCCAAAACAACGAAAAGGTGTGTTAGAAGGTTTGGAAAATGGTTCTGTAGATATTGTAATTGGAACACATCAATTAACAAATGCTGCTATAAAATATAAAGATTTAGGACTTTTAATTGTTGATGAAGAGCAAAAATTTGGTGTTGCAGTAAAAGATAAATTAAAAACCATTAAAGAAAATATTGATACACTAACCTTAACCGCAACTCCAATTCCAAGAACTTTACAATTTAGCTTAATGGCTGCAAGAGATTTGTCGGTGATAAGTACTCCGCCACCAAACCGGGTTCCTATTGAAAGTAATGTGATTCGTTTTAATGAAGAAATTATTAGAGATGCCATACGTTATGAAATTCAACGAGGCGGACAAGTATTTTTTATTCATAATAGAATTGAAAACATAAAAGAAGTTGCAGGGTTATTACAACGTTTAATGCCTGATGCAAAAATTGGTATTGGACACGGTCAAATGGATGGAAAAAAATTAGAGCAATTAATGCTATCTTTTATAAATAATGAATTTGATGTACTGGTTTCAACAACTATTATAGAAAGTGGGTTAGATGTTCCAAACGCCAACACCATTTTTATAAATAATGCTAATAATTTTGGATTGTCAGATTTACATCAAATGCGTGGTAGAGTTGGACGATCTAATAAAAAAGCATTCTGTTATTTTATTACACCTCCGTACCATATGATGACGGATGATGCCAGAAAAAGGATTGAAGCAATTTCATTATTTACCGATTTAGGAAGTGGAATTAACATAGCCATGAAAGATCTAGAAATTAGAGGTGCTGGAGATTTGTTAGGCGGCGAACAAAGTGGTTTTATTAACGATATTGGTTTTGATACCTATCAGAAAATATTGAATGAAACCATTGAAGAATTAAAAGAAAATGAGTTTAAAGACTTGTATAAAGTCGATGAAAACAAGCCTAAACAGTATGTAAAAGAAATTCAAATTGATACCGATTTTGAAATATTATTTCCTGATGATTACGTAAATGTAATTTCTGAACGGTTGAATTTATATAACAGTTTAAGTGAATTAAAATTAGAAGAAGAACTGCAACAATTTGAAGCGCAACTAATTGATAGGTTTGGAGAACTTCCAACGCAAGTAGTAGATTTATTAAACAGCGTTCGTGTAAAATGGATTGCTAAAAAACTAGGTATAGAACGTTTAATTTTGAAGAAAAACAGAATGCTTTGCTATTTTGTTTCAGATCAACAAAGTTCTTTTTACCAAACACCAACTTTTTCTAATATAATGCAATATGTACAAAACAACCCTACAACTTGTGTGCTAAAAGAAAAAGAAACCAAAGCTGGCTTACGTTTATTGCTAACTTTTATAAAAATTAACTCTGTTAAAAAAGCCTTAGAAACGCTTCAAAAAATATAAAAATTTGAAAAATCAACATTTAAAAAACATTTTAGAACTAAACATTGGTGTTATTTTTATAAGTACATCTGGAGTTTTAGGAAGGTCTATTTTATTTCCACCTGAAATAACCATTTGGTGGAGATGTGTTTTTGCAGTAGTTTTTATAGGTTTGTTTTGTTGGTACAAGAAATACGATTTAAAAATAAAAAACAGAAAAGATACTTTTTCGTTACTATTAAGTGGTTTTCTCTTAGGTGCGCACTGGGTTACTTATTTTTATGCATTACATTTATCAAATGTTGCTATTGGAATGCTTTCTTTGTTTACATATCCTGTAATTACAGCACTTTTAGAACCTCTTTTTTTTAGAACAAAATTGAGTAAAAATCAACTAATCTTAAGTGGGTTGGTTGTAGTTGGAATCTATTTTTTAACTCCAGAAATGAATTTTGAAAACAACGATACAAAAGGTGTTTTAATGGGAATTATTTCAGCAATTTTCTATTCGCTTAGAAATATCCTTACTAAAAGAAATGTTTCACATTACAATGCCTCTAAAGTAATGTTTTATCAATTAATTGTAGTTCTTTTACTTTTATGGCCTGTAACTATTGGTTTTGAATATACAGATACTTCTAACTGGATTAAAATTATTTCTTTAGCATTAATAACAACCGCAATTGGACATACATTATTTGTAAATAGTTTTAAAAACTTTTCTATTACTGCAGTAAGTATTATGAGCAGTATGAGCCCAATTTATGGAATTATTTTTGGTATGTTATTTTTATCTGAAATACCTTCAATATCAACTTTTTTTGGAGGTGCGCTTATTTTAACTACCGTTGTTATTGAAAGTTTTCAATCTGCTAGAAAATAAATTAGCTTACAAATTATCATCAAATTACTTCGTAATTGCCTTTTTGCAGTTACATTTAATTTGTATAGGTATGTACACTTGTATTTGCAACTGGCAAATAATTTACCCCAAACCAACAAACCAATAAAACTATAAAAGCTAGTGCTAAAATAGTAAGTGCTTGTTTTGTTTTATGGCTATGAAAATGACGGTAATGAATGTAAATTAAATAGCCCATCCATGTTAAAAATGCCCATACTTCTTTAGGATCCCAAGTCCAATAATGACCCCAAGCTTCTTTTGCCCAAAGTGCTCCAAAAAGCAAGCCAAGTGTTAAAAATGCAAAACCTATATAAACAAGATTATCTGCTAACTTTAAGGTTTCTATGTTAAAGTTTCCTTTGTAACTATCATACCAACCTTTTATGGCAACAATACTAGATGCTGCTAAAACTGCATAACTAAATAAATACACCAACACATGTGGAATAAACCACGGACTTTGTAAAGCTGGCATTAGGGTTTTAGAGTAGGTTTCTGGGTTTAAATAGTTTATTGCAAGAAACATACCTGCCATTGCAATACTATAGGCTAAAAACCATTTATATTTCCAACGAATATAAGTTATAAAACCAATTAATGGTAAAAACGTTGCATACCATAAACGAGTTTCGCCTAATGTTCGCATTGGTGGTCTGTCTAATTCTAACCATAATTTAACTACAAAAACAATTAAAGTAACCCAACCAAGTACAAACAATATGTTTGCAAGTTTAAACAGCTGTTGTTTTTTATATGAAATCAATAAAAAGAGTAATCCTACAATCCATAGAAAAGCAGTTATTGAGCTGTATAAAGGAAAATCTATCCAAGTCATTTTTATTGATTTTTAGTTATTTTATTTCCCATCCAAAACATATAAATAGCACCAGCAATCATCATAAAAATTCCAATATATATAACTGGAAGCCATGGGTCTCTTACAAGTTCTAAAACACTTAAATCACTCCATTTACCCATTTTATCATCGTAACTTAACTGATAAATTTTATAACCTTTAAATTTAAATGGTTTGTTAACTTCTAAAACAGTACTAACACGTTCTCCTTCTTTAGTTAAAATATCAATATCTGAGCTAAATTTTTTTACTTCAGGAATTGTCATAACCATAGAATATTTATCACTTATTTTTAAAGCTTCGTACGGTTGACTGAAACTTCCACTACTAATCCAAGCATCTTTAATGGAATCTGTTTCAATGTTTTTTACTGAAATTTTTGCTGCTGGCGGAGATCCTAATTCATTTACTGGATAGTATCTATCTCCTATTCTACCTGCTGAAGCTAAAAAGTCAATTACTTTAACTTCAAAATTTTGAAAATAATAAGTTTCTCCTTTTTCAACTAAATATAAGTTTTTACCATTATTGTGTACAATAGTTCCTGTTTTATTATCAATTAAGGCTAATTTTGGAGGGTATTCATCAATTACAAAATCTTTTAAATAAAAAGCAAATGGTAATTCTACTTGATTTTTTTGTGCATCGGTTGCAATCCAACTTGGTTTTCCTTCATAGGTATTTATAGATAAACGTTGCAAATCTCCAGTACCTAACATACCAGCTATTAAGGCCAAAAATAAACCAACGTGATTTAATATAAAACCAACATTAGACCATTTAAATTGTAATATTCTTTTAATAGAAATTAAACCTAAACACGTTAAAAATTGAAATAAAATTAATAAAAATGCCCAATTGCTTGTTATTCTATTAAGTCCTAAATTATTAATAAAATTACTTTCTGAAGCTACTTGCGGAATAATTCCCATAAACATAACCAAAAGTGTTACTAAACTTATGCTTGAAATAGATGCAGGAACTTTAGTTAGCCATTTAATTATTTGCGTATTAGAAAACCATTTATACAGCACAACCAAAAGAGCTACATAACCTACCAAAAATATAATATTGTAAGGATATGCTACTGCAAATGGTGTATCACTCGTAACAAATACTTCTAAAAAGAAGCCTGTTACCATTAAACCAAAACCTATAAAAAAAGATTCAACGTAACCCCAAGGGTTTTCCCAGAGATTACGTTGAATTTTTAGATTGTCTTCACTCATATAAGTTCAAATATACAATTTTATTAATACTAGTATTTAGTAGCTTGCAACTGAATACCTGATGCTTTTTATACTTAATACTTAGCTTCTCTTACTGCTGCTGCTTTATCCCATTCAGGAGCTAATTCTTTTAAGAATTTTTCCTTTTCAGCCTTTAATTTATCCATTGGTAAGCCAATAAATTCTTGAGCATTTGCTTTTGTATCAATGTTTGGATAGGGTACTTCACCATTAAAACCTAAAGTCATCAACAATCTTGCTAATTTAATTCTAGTTTCTTGTGTAATATCAATACCTCTACCAATAACTCTACCTGTTTCAACTGGTGCGTGAAAAGATCCACCGTGAGATGCAGCTGCATAATCCCAACGCCATTGTCCTAAACGAATTCCGTGTAAAATTTCTTTCATTTGTGCTTCAGTAGCTCCTAATTCCCAACATTTACCTGCTTCAACATGCGCACGAACTAATAATTCTTCGAGTTTATCTCTGTTGTGAATAATTCTATCTTGGTTATCGAAAACATTTTTAATTAACTCGTCTTTTTCTTCTCTATGACAAACTTGACAAGAATTAGCAACATTGTTTAAAGGAGATTGGATATGATGATCTGTAAATTTTTGTCCACCTTCAGTCTTATAAGGCATATGACAATCTGAACAAGAAACTCCTCTTTGTCCGTGAATACCCATTTTAAAAACCTCATAGCCTGGGTGTTGTGCTTTTAACATTGGCGCTTTACTAATTTTATGAGTCCAATCTACGTGACCAACATTGTCGTAATATTTTTCCATATCCTCAACAGTTTGACCTTCATCCCAAGGGAATACTAAGTAAGGTATTCCTTTACTATCTGGAAGATTTTTATTAAAGTAATATTCGGAATGACATTGTGCACAAACTAAAGAGCGCATTTCGTTATGAGATGATTTAGAAATATCTTTCCCTTGACGAGCAAAAGCTTCAATTAAAGCAGGTTGTGTAATTGTTAAATTCATAGATTTTTCATCATGACAGTTAGCACAGCCAATTGGGTTTACTATTTCTGTACCTTTACTTGACCATTTCCCACTGTAATATTCGTTTACACCTGTTTCATTAATTAAACGTGGAACATCTGGAGATTTACAAGTCCAACAGGTTGCTGGCATTGGTCCGTCATCTGGTCCTGTTGGCCCCCCGGTTCTTAAAGTATTTCTTAGATCGTCAATTGCATGAACGTGTCCACGTCCTTGATTGTAATCTTTAGCAAAACCATAACCTGCCCAAAGCACCACTAAACGTGGATCAACTTCTAACATATCAATCATGGCACTTCCGTTATATTTAGATCTAAAAGTAGTATCCGCAGTTTTGTAATATGATTGAAATTCTCTTGGAAAATTTTCTCCCCAAACTTCATTTCTTGGTTCTAATTTGTTAATTTCTGTCATTGGAGTATATGCAAATTTAGCCTCCATTTTACGTTCTGTTATTGAAGAAACTAAAAGCCCTAACAAAAACACTACTACAAGTGATGCAATAAACAGCATCCAGTTCATCCAAGGTTTTCTTTTATTACTCATCTTTTTTATCTTTTTGATTATCTGATTTGTTTAAATATTTACTAAGCCATTCTGGCACTGTTTCTTGATGTTCTGCCGAAATCTTTCCATAATATTTTACAGAAGATAAACTATGCACACTTCCGTGGGGTACTTCTTGATGACATTCCCAACATTTACGTGTTGTTCTGTTATCAAAATGGTCGGTAACAGATGCACTTAACCTGGCATCGGTAACTTGATCTTGGTGGCATCTAATACAGTTGTTTTGCACAACTTCAACACCTGCTTCTTTCATTCTAATTACTTCAGGTTCTCCACGAGTTGTAAAAACTGAAGCATGGTATAAACCGTCTTTGGCTTTAAAAAGATATTTTTTGAAAAAATTGTCTTGTGGAACATGACAATCGTTACAAGAAGCCCATTCTCTGTGAGAACTATTTTGCCAAGTTGTGTACTGTGGTGTCATTACATGGCAATTAGCACAAGTTTTAGGGTCGTCTGATAAATACGATACAGCTTTAGACTCAACCATTGCGTACAATGAAAGACCAGAGATTGCACCCAATAAAATTATTACGGGTATTCGCCATTGTTTTGGTGGAATTAAAAATCGAAATAGTCTTTTCATATAATTTCTATTAAATTTTATTAAAAGAGTTTAAGACAGTCTTATCTCTTATTAATAATGCAAATTTTAGGAAAAAATTAACGTTAAACTATGATTTAAGTCATATTCTCAAAAAATTATTGCATTTAATAGCCACTATATATTAAGTCTTTTTATGGCCCAGGATTGGGTTGCAATTCTTGAATTTTATCTATTTCATTTAAAATTTCAGCTGAAAGTTCCACGTGAATACTTGAAATATTTTCTTTTAATTGTTGCATTGTAGTGGCTCCAATAATATTGGCAGTAACAAATTCACGTTGATTTACAAATGCCAATGCTAAATGGGTTAAAGAAATGTTTAAATCCTCAGCTAATTCAGCATATTTTGAAGTTAAAAAATCGCATTGTGTATTACTGTATCTATTGTATTGCTTAAATAATTTAATACGTGAATTATCAGGTAAATTTCCATTTAAATATTTTCCAGACAAAACTCCAAAGGCTAATGGGGAGTAGGCTAATAAGCCAACATTTTCGCGCATAGCTACTTCGGCCAAATTAATCTCGAACAAACGATTTAATAATGAATATGCATTTTGAATGGTTTTACAACGTGTTAAATTATGATTGTTACTTTCAGATATATGACGCATAACACCCCAAGATGTTTCGTTAGAAACACCATAATGGCGAATTTTTCCAGCTTTAACAAATCCGTCTAATGTTTCAATTACTTCTTTAAAATTATCTTCCCATTTATCATTAGTATTATGCTCATAATTTCTTTTGCCAAAAAAATTTGTTTTTCTCTCTGGCCAATGTAACTGGTACAAATCTATATAATCGGTTTGTAATCTTTTTAAACTTTTAGTTAAAGCATCTTCAATTGCGCTTTTAGAAAATCCTAAATTTTCTCTCATATATTTAAAAGATTCATTGGGACCAGCCACTTTTGAAGCAACCACTAAATTTTCTCTTTTTTGATTTTTTAGCCAACTTCCTATAAAACGCTCAGTGCTTCCTTGCGTTGCTGCTTGTGCTGGAACGGAATACATTTCAGCTGTATCAATAAAATTTACACCTTGTTCCACTGCATAATTTAATTGTTCATGAGCTTCTAATTCTGTATTTTGCTGACCAAAAGTCATAGTTCCTAAACAAATTTTACTAACTTTTATTTTGGTGTTTGGAATGTTGGTATATTTCATTTTGAATTGGTTTAAAAGTTTAAAGTTATAATGGCTACATAGCCTTTAGATTGATTGTAAAAGTAAAAAAAACAAAGCGATAAAAAAACCGCCTCAGGATTTGAGACGGTTTTTACATTTTTATTAAATTTTAAAGAATTTATATCTTTAAACCCTTAATCATTAATTAATTATTTTAATATTGCTTCAATACCTGGCAACGTTTTTCCTTCTAAACTTTCTAACATAGCACCACCTCCAGTAGAAACATAACTTACTTTATCAGCAAAACCAAATTGTTTTACAGCTGCAACAGAATCACCTCCACCAACAAGAGAGAAAGTTCCATTTTTTGTTGCATTTGCTATTGAATTTCCTAAGGCAATTGTTCCATTGGCAAACGATTCCATTTCAAAAACTCCTAAAGGTCCATTCCAAAGAATAGTTTTACATTGATTCACTACTTTATCAAAGTTTTCACGTGATTTTGGACCTGCATCAACACCTTCCCAACCATCAGGAATGTTATAAATATCACAAACTTGAGTATTTGCATCGTTACTAAAATCATCAGCTGCAATTACATCCACAGGAATATGAACTTGAACTCCCTTTGCTTTAGCTTTTGCTAAAATTTCAAGAGCCAATTCTTGTTTGTCATCTTCACAAATAGACATTCCAATTTTACCGCCTTGTGCTTTAATAAAGGTAAAACTCATACCTCCACCAATAATTAGATGGTCAACTTTATCTAAAATATTTTCAATAACTGTTATTTTTGATGATACTTTTGCACCACCTAAAATTGCTAGTACAGGCTTTTCTCCTTCTTCTAATATTTTTTTAAGGCTTACAATTTCTTGAGCTAATAAGTTTCCAAAACATTTATTTTCTGGAAAAAATTGAGCTATAATTGTAGTTGAAGCGTGTGCTCTGTGAGCTGTTCCAAAAGCATCGTTTACATATACATCTCCTAATTTAGAAAGTTGTTTTGCAAAATCAACATCACCTGCTTTCTCTTCATTATGGAAACGTAAATTTTCTAATAATAAAACTTCTCCCATTTTTAATTCTGCAGACGCTTTTTCAGCAACTTCACCAACACAATCTGAAGCAAATTTTATATGAACCCCAATAATTTCAGAAACTTTATCTACAATATGCTTTAGTGAAAATTTATCCTCAGCTCCTTTTGGGCGTCCTAAATGCGACATTAGAACTACTGCACCACCATCTTCTAAAATCTTTATAATTGTAGGTTTTGCTGCTTCAATTCTGGTTACATCAGTTACATTAAAATTTTCATCTAATGGTACGTTAAAGTCAACACGTATTAAAGCTTTTTTTCCTTCAAAATTAATATCTTGTATTGTTTTCATTTTTATATGTATTTGTTGCACAAAGATAACTCAAATTAGCCTAAATGGAAGACTTTTTTACGAAAGCGATTTCATTTTTAGTTATTTAAAAACGAAACGAATCAAAAATTAAAAAAAAGTTTTACTTTCGCTTTAATGAATTTTTCAAAAATATTAGGACAAGAACATTTAAAAAACCATTTGATAAAATCTACTGATAATGGCAGGGTTTCTCATGCGCAATTATTTATTGGAAAAGAAGGTTCTGGTGTTTTACCAATGGCGATTGCTTATGCGCAATATATTTTAATTTCTTCAAGCGATAATCCAGAAATTACAACTATTAAATGTGAGAAATTGATGCATCCAGATTTGCATTTTGCATTTCCAGTTGCAACAAATGAAAACATAAAAAGCAAACCGATAAGCAATGATTTTTTAGAAGAATGGCGCAATTTTGTTAAAGACAAACCTTATGGTAATTTATTTGAATGGTTGCAATTTATTGGCGTTGAAAACAAGCAAGGTCAAATTGGTGTAGATGAAGCTGAACAAATCGTTAAAGCTTTAAAACTTAAAAGTTACGAAGGTGGTTATAAAGTAATGATTATTTGGATGGCTGAAAAAATGAACACTTCGGCATCTAACAAATTGTTAAAATTATTAGAAGAACCTCCTGAAAAAACAGTTTTTTTATTAGTTGCTGAAGATGAACAACAAATAATTACTACCATAAAATCTCGTTGCCAAATATTGCATTTTCCATTATTACCTAACGAAGCAATTGAAAATGGATTGATTGAAAAAGAAGGTACAGACCAACCTATTGCTGCACAAATTGCGCATCAGGCTGATGGAAATTTCAACAAAGCTTTACATTTATTGCACAACGATAATGACGATGAACAGTTTGAACAATGGTTTATAACTTGGATTAGAGCGGCTTTTAAAGCAAAAGGTAACGCTGCAGTAATTCAAAATTTAATTAGTTGGAGCGAAACCATTGCAAAAAGCGGAAGAGAAACTCAAAAACGATTTTTAAAATACTGTTTGCAATTTTTTAGACAAGCCATGTTGTTAAATTATAGTGCTGATTCTTTGGTGTTTTTAGAACCAAAAACACCTGGTTTTAAATTAGATAATTTTGCACCTTTTATACACAGTGGTAATATTTTAGACATTACAAATGAACTAAATGATGCTATTTATCATATAGAACGCAACGGAAACCCAAAAATTATTTTGTTAGATTTATCTATAAAATTAACACGCCTTTTACATACTAAAGAAACCTCTTAATTATGTCTATTTTTAATAATAATTCAGCAGAAATTTTACTGTTATTATTCTTTATAATAACTTATTTTTTATCTGTTATTGAAAAAATTGCCGATTGGGAAAATACAATAGCCTACTATACAAATCATTTCAAAAAAACAATACTTTCTAAAATGATTCCACTATTATTAATTCAAGTTATAATTTTTGAAATTGCTGCATTAATTTTGTTAGGTGTTGGTCTATATTTTTTAATTACTGAAAACTCAATTTCTATTGCTAAAATTGGACTGGAAATTTCTGCACTAACCTTATTACAATTTTTGGTAGGACAACGATTGGCAAAAGATTATCCAGGTGCAATGAATATTACAATTTACTTTATTTTAAATATTATTGGCATCTATTTATTAACTTAAAACATTGATTATGAAATTATTAGGAATAGGTTCTCGCATTAAACATACCGAATTTGGTTTGGGTGTAGTTACCAATGTAACCTCTAAACATTACTGGGTTACTTTTATTGAAAACGGATTAGAAACTATAGATTTAGATAGTGAATTTGAACTTATAGAAAGTGTTGAAGATGAAGTTGATACTATAAGTTTTTATGAAGTAGAAACAACACTAAAAAATATGCTAAAACAATGGTCAGATATTTCTGAAATTATCCCAATTGCAGATCGTTGGAAAGGTGGTAAATTAATTCTAGAGCCTAAAGATACCAGTTTGGCAAGTAAAGAAATTCCTATTGACACTTTCTTTCATAAAATTGTGATGGTTAGAGATCGTATTAGAGTTATGGAACAAAAAATAAATTCGAGCAAATTAGACGATCAAGAAAAGGTTGATTTACAGCAATACATAACTCGTATTTATGGAAGTCTAACCACTTTTAATGTTCTATTTAAAATAAAAGAACAGCAATTTTCGGGAGCTAAAAGTAAGTAAAATAGCAATTGTAACTTAAAATTTATATTTAAAAAAAGCAATTAACGTACATTAATTGCTTTTTTTATTTAATAATAAGATATTAACTGTTATTTTTTAGCAAAATCTTCATTTAGCAATTCTAAAATTGCATTTGTTACATTTAAATTATCATCACCATACATCACTGTTCCGTTTCCTGAAGTTCCTAAAACCAAATTTAAACCATTAGCTTTTGAATAAACCGAGACAAAACTATCTACTTTTTTTGTTATAGCTTCGCTTAAAAGTTGATTTTCTTGTTGTAAAGCTTGACCTGCTTGTTGCTGTCTTCCTTGTAAAACTTGCTGCTCTTGTTGTAATTCTTGCTCAGTTTGTGCTCTTTTAGAAGCAGACATATTTTGCGCGTTCTGATAATATTCTTGCACTTTTGTCTGAAATGGTGCAGAAATACTATCCAATTCTTTTGACATTGCCTCTTGTTTTTCTTTTAAGGTCTCTTCCAATGCTTTTGTTCCATCATAATCTTTCATTAGATCTTCAACATTAATATAAGCAATTTTAGTTTGATTACACGATGCAGATAGAATTACAAAAGCAACTAATAGTAATTTTTTCATGGTTTTTAGTTTTGATATTTTAAATTCCGATTCATTTTTAAATTGCTGCGAATATATAAACAAAATAGATAGTCTATATTAATATTTTTAACTATTTAAATTATTTATATTAAAACCAAATAATATAATTAAACATTATTAAAAATGAAGGTTACAGATTTAACCTAAAGTCTTTTTAATAATATTTGAAGGCTACATAGGTAAATCATAAAAAAAACCGTTAAAAACGCTTAAAATAAGTTTTAAGCGTTTTTTACAATATAAATTAAAGAAGAATACTCTTTTGAAGCTAACGCATTTAAATTAGATTTAAAACCAATATAAAATGCTTTTAGAAAATTAGATTTAGAAGTTTTATATTTTTCACTTAACAACGAAACATAAAACGAATCAAATTTCATTGGAAGTATTTTAACAACATTCATTTGTTCTTTTAAAAAGAGTTTTTGAATAGTTGTTTTTGAAAAATGCCATAAGTGTCGTGGTACATCAAAAGCTGCCCAAAATTGTTTATAATACAAAGCATCGTAACTTTTATAATTAGGAACTGCCACAATCAAAACTCCATCTGCTTTTAATAACGATTTTAATTTTGAAATATATGCTTCTAGATTTGGCACATGTTCTAATACATGCCACAAAGTTATAACGTCAAATTTTTCAGAATCTAATTCATTTATATCAGTAAAAACTTTTGAAGTTGTGCTCTTGCTTATTTTTGACTCAGCTAAATCCCTTGCATTTTTATTTGGCTCTACTCCTACTACATTCCATCCATTATTTTTACATGTAACTAAAAAATCTCCAGTTCCACATCCAATATCTAGTATTTTTTTTTCTGAAATTTTAAAAGAATTAATAAGTTTTAGTTTATTATTTAAAGCATATTTTTTTACAATTTGATACACCTTATCTATAACAGATTTTTTAGCATCTGTATGCGAGATATAATCTGAACTTTGATAATAGAAATCTAATTCCTCAGCTTTTGGTTGTGGAAAAGTTTCTAACATTTCGTATTCAGAATTATACACTAAATCAAAAACTTTATTTGAAACCGTATAATCTTTACATCTTAAATAAGGTGTTTTTTTTGAATTCATTTTAAGGATTTCTTGCAAACTTTATTAAACAAATAAATACGTTCCACGTGGAACATTAAAAATTATCTTCCCATATAAACCAATAAAACAGAAATATCACTTGGTGAAACTCCACTAATTCTAGTTGCCTGTGAAATCGTAATCGGTTTAATTTTAGTTAATTTTTGACGCGCTTCTATCGATAATGATTTAACTTTGGAATAATCAAAATTAGAAGGAATAGCAACATTTTCTAACCTATTTAATTTATCTGCTTGGTTCTTTTCCTTTTCAATATATCCGGCATATTTTACATGAACTTCTGTCTGCTCTACAACTTCATTGTCAATATTATTTTCTAAAATAAATGCAGCTACATCGGGTATTTTTTGAAGCTCGTTAAAATCCAATTGAGGTCTAGCAGCAATTTTAAACAGCTTCATAGATTGTGAAATCGGAGCAGTATTATTAGCTTCTAAAATAGGATTTATCACCTCAGGTTTGATACTAGCTTCAATTAAAAACTTCACAAATAAATCTGTTTTTTCTTGCTTTTCAAGAACTCTAGCCATACGCTCTTTTGATGCTAAACCTAATTCAAAAGACTTTGGTGTTAAACGTAAATCAGCATTATCTTGTCGCAATAAGGTTCTATATTCAGCTCTTGAAGTAAACATCCTATAAGGCTCTTCCGTACCTTTTGTAATTAAATCATCTATTAAAACACCAATATATGCTTCGTTTCTTTTTAAAATAAAAGGCTGTTTTCCCTGTACGTTTAAAGCAGCATTTACACCTGCCATTAAACCTTGGGCAGCAGCTTCTTCATAACCAGTAGTACCATTAATTTGACCAGCAAAATACAAGTTCTTAATTAACTTAGTTTCTAATGTATGGTTTAATTGAGTAGGCGGAAAAAAATCGTATTCAATAGCATAACCATATCTAAAAAATTTTACATTTTCAAATCCAGCTACTTTACGCAACGCTTTGTCTTGAACATCTTCTGGAAGCGATGTAGAAAATCCATTTACATAAACTTCAACAGTATTCCAACCTTCGGGTTCAACAAATATTTGATGACGTTCTTTAGTTGCGAATCTATCAATTTTATCTTCAATTGAAGGGCAATATCTTGGGCCGATACTTTGTATTCTACCATTAAACATTGGCGAACGATCGAAACCTGTTCTTAACAAATCATGAACTTCTTTAGAAGTATAACTCATATAACATGAACGTTGATTCTTTAAAGGTTCAGTTGATGCTAAATAACTAAACTTTTCAGGATTATCATCGCCAGGTTGTTCAATCATTTTAGAATAATCCAACGACCTTCCATCTACTCTTGGAGGTGTGCCCGTCTTCATTCTCCCCGCTTCAAAACCTACTTTTACTAAGTCTTCTGTAATTCCAATTGACGCACTTTCTCCTGCTCTTCCTCCTCCAAAAGTTTTATCACCAATATGAATTAAGCCGTTTAAAAAAGTACCAGCAGTTATAATTACAGTTTTAGATTTTAATGTAATTCCTAAAGAAGTTTTAACACCAACAATTTTATTATCTTCAAATATCAAACCCTTAACCATATCCTGAAAAAAGTCAACTTTCTCAGTTTGTTCTAACATATTTCTCCAGGTTTCAGCAAAACGCATGCGATCACTTTGTGCTCTTGGACTCCACATTGCAGGCCCTTTAGATTTATTCAGCATTTTAAATTGAATAGCCGTTTCATCTGTTACAATACCACTATAACCACCCAGAGCATCTATCTCACGCACTATTTGTCCTTTAGCAATACCACCCATTGCGGGATTACAACTCATTTGCGCAATATTTTGCAAACTCATTGTAATTAATAAAGTATGTGCCCCCATATTAGCTGCAGCTGCAGCTGCCTCTCCGCCTGCATGACCACCACCTACTACTATAACATCGTATTCAGTATTAAACATAAGTTTTGTATTTTGTTCCACGTGGAACGTTAATTATGAATTTAATAATCCTAAACATTTATCCTCTTCACAACGCATTTTTAATTTCTCAGTGTCAGTTTTATCTTTAAAACCTAAATAATGTAAAATTCCGTGAATTATTACCCTATTTAACTCATTATCAAAGGATTGATTAAATTGTTTGGCATTTTCTTTAACTCTTTCAATTGAAATAAAAATATCACCACTAATTAGCTTACCTAAAGTGTAATCAAAGCTAATAATATCTGTAAATGTATCATGTTCTAAAAATTCAACATTCAATTTAAGTAAGTATTCATCATCGCAAAAAATATAATTTAATTCTCCTTCTGTAAAACCATAACTATCTATACAAGAAGAAATCCACTCTTGAAGCTGTAATTCATTAGGTAATTTAAATGCTGTTTCGTAATTAAATTGAATCATTTTTATGAACTGTTTTAAAATACTCTTGTACTTTAGTTTTATAAATTTTGCGCAAAGGTAATGATTGTCTATTTAATATTTCATTATAATTAAAATACTGATTTTTGAGTTTTAATTTATCAATACTTCTTTTTTGAAATGATTCAATATTAGTTTTAGACTTTCTCTTGATATCGTCTCCTTGTTCCTTTCTTGCCTTTTCTAGTTTTAATAATTCGTGATTTAATTGTTGCATTTTTTCAAGCACACTTTTGGTAAAACCTTTTTCTAAAAGCTCATTTTCTAACGCTTCCATTTTCTTAATTGCCTCTCCAGAACCGCTACTAGGTTTTCTCATATTATCTCCTAACATTTTTTGTAGTATTTCACGTAGTTTGGCTTGTTCTTTATAAATTTCAAAAAGGGTTTCATTTTTAAGTTCACCATCTTCTCCTTCTTCTCCATTTCCTTTTTGCATACCTTCTTTAATTTTTCTTTCTAAACCTTTCTGTTTTTGTATGATATCGGGCATCGTAAAACCCTTTCCTCCTTTTGAACTTCCGCTTCCCATACTAGCAGAAGCATTCATTAAACTTTCTAATAAGTTACTGAGTTGATTTGCTAAATTATTAACCGAAGTAATTACAAATTGCTGGTTAGAAGAACCCTCCCTAAATCTATTATCAGAAAAATTTGAAAGCGACTCATCAATATTATAATGTGCTTCACTAACCTCTTTTTGAATAGCTGTACTCATTTTTACCAAGCGCAAAGAAAGCATATAAATACTATCATCTATATGTTCGAAA